>Ga0265294_10000085_pt1 | contig 99004 bp, 82 predicted proteins | sample MunlanPumphouse3_FD_192504 | JGI IMG/M metagenome (GOLD analysis project Ga0265294, IMG submission 192504) | Groundwater microbial communities from a municipal landfill in Southern Ontario, Canada - Pumphouse #3 | ecosystem: Environmental > Aquatic > Deep subsurface > Groundwater | place... | reverse complement strand
ACAATTTCCGATTTCGGGAACCGTTTTCGGCAAATCACACACATCCGGATTGGAACGTGTTTATGCGAAGGTGTGGGCCGTTGGATAGGCTGGTTCTGAGATGGTTTCATGTGTAAGATACGCAGCAGTTGTGTCGTGAAAATTATATGAATGACCGCCTTTTTTGTTTGATCGCCGCAGAACGGTTTGAGACGGGAAAGGCGGAACGTTTTTTCCCCTACGCGTCCTGGATGGTATCGGAAGCTTGGGCGTGATTTTCGTCCTGGGTTTCGGATTCATTACCTTCATTTTGTGAATCCCTCAAGAGATTGGCTGCTGCTTTGAGGTCTTCTACATTCTCTTCACCGATGCCTTCAATATCCAGAAGTCCTTCTTCTGAGCTCATGGCAACGGCTTCGACATCTTCGAATCCGGCTTCGAGAATCTGATCTACACTGATTTGAGCAGCACGGGCCAATTGTTCCAGCCCCTGTCGGTTTTTATAGAGTTCCCCATACTTGGTTTCCGTAAAAATATCGATACGCCAGCCAAGGATCTTGGAAGCTAATTTAACGTTTTGGCCTTTGCGACCAATGGCAGGCGTGAGCTGATCATCCGGGACAACAACTTCCAGTGTTTTGTCCTCTTCGTCCACAGTGATCCGTGAAATTCTAGCCGGTGAAAGGGCGTTGGCCGCGTAGGTGGTAATGTCTGGATTCCAAAGAACGATATCAATGCGTTCTCCTTTGAATTCCTGAACAATATTCTGGATGCGTGAACCTTTGACCCCCACGCATGCGCCTACTGGATCCACATCGGTTTCATGAGAGATGACAGCCACTTTGGCCCGTAATCCCGGATCACGGGCTACTCCCATTATGGTCACTATGCCGTCGTCAATTTCAGGCACTTCCCGCTTGAATAATGCTTTCATGTAATCGGGATGTGATCTGGTGACGACAACCTGAGGGCCACGACCTTCAGATTTTACATCCAGGATTTGAGCCTGAACACGGTCACCCTGGCGGAAACGTTCTCGAGGGATCTGTTCATTTTTGGGGAGCAATGCTTCCGTTCGGCCGAGGTTGATGACCCAGCCATTACGATCTCGACGCTGGATAATGCCACTGACAATCTCGCCGATACGGTCTTTGTATTCTTCGTAGATGATTTCGTGCTCAGCATCGCGCATGCGCTGGATAATTACTTGTTTGGCTGACTGAGCAGCAATCCTTCCCAGGTCTTCAATTTCCATGCGGAAGCCGACCTCGTCACCCACCTGAACTTTGGAATCATGCTGCTTAGCTTCTTCCAGGGTAATTTCTCGGGAAGGTGTCGTGACTTCATCGACAACTACCTTGAATTGATAGACCTCAATTTCCCCGATTTCTTCATTAAAACTGACTTCAATATCAAGATCATCGCCGTATTTTTTGACAACTGATGTTCGGATGGCTTCTTCCAATGTGTCCACGAGAAGACCACGGTCAATGCCCTTGTCTTTGCTGATCTGGTCGATTGCTTTCTTTAATTCCATGCCCATATGGATTCTCCGCTTGTATCTAAAAACCGTGGATGGTTGGGAAGACGGTTTGTTGAATGGTTGAAAATTGAACCGCAAAAGACAGGGAACATATCAGTAAAGCGTACACGTAATTTATACGCGGTATACCAATCTGGCCTTGCGGGTCTCTTCCCAGGTGAATTTCTGTTCCGTTCCATCTTCAAGACGAAGGGTGAATCTGTCCTCTTCGCTTGCAATCAAGATACCTGTGAAATTTTTTTGTCCGTTTTGGGGAAAATTCAGGGAAATTTTGATCGGTTGACCTAGATAGGCACCCAATTGCCGGGGCGAAAAAAAGATACGGTCCAGCCCGGGTGACGAAACCTCAAGAGTATAGGCTCCCGGAATGAAATCTTCCACATCCAGGATAACCCCCATGTGCCTGCTGACATCTGCACATTGTTCGACAGTGACGCCCTGGTCCGTATCAATATATATGCGGATCACCCTATGTTTCGGTGAAGACAGCGCCAGTTCGATACCCCAGAGGTTTACTCCGAGTCCTGTACATAACGGCAGCAGAAACTCATTGATTTTATTTTCGATAGTATTTGATTGCATATGTGTATAAAAAAAAAAGTGGACCAAATGGTCCACCCCTCAATAACCCTGCCACATCGGTTATATTCGTTCATTCAGGAGTGGAGCGGATGACGGGAGTCGAACCCGCGACACCAAGCTTGGGAAGCTTGTACTCTACCAGCTGAGCTACATCCGCCCGAAAGGCTTTTCTCTTTTGTCAATTCTTTGGGATTTGTCAACTCTTTTTTCCTGATGGCTCTTCTTCATGGCGGTCTGAAGGTGCGTTTTATGCCACAATGCTTATGCTCCTCCCCCTTTTTTCTACCGCAGCTCTTGATTCCCTCCTTTTGCATTTTTCTTCTTTTCCCCGGCAAAAACTGCCTAGTTCCGATATAAAATATATGCTTCTCAACCAAACCCATTTTGAAATACATTGTATTTTGGAAGGTCATGAAATGTTGTTCGGGCTCTCGTGGTTGCCATCGACCAATCTGTTTTTATGCACCTCCCGGGGCGCATAAAAACGGGCAATTCCTGAATTGCCCTTACGCTACAGCGTTGGAGCACACGCAGACAGTAGTCGTTTTTTGAGCACACGGTGAACGCATGCTTCCATTGAATGAAATACAACATCTCAAACTGGGTTTGATGGGATGGACCGCCCTTCCAACCGATCTGTACATCTGGTACGGTGGTGGCAAATCCAAAACAGCCATCAGGGAGGACGGGTCATGACAGCAAGTAACACAATAGGTCTCGATCTGGCAAAAGATGTTTTCCAAATTCATCACAAAAACTCACGTTTTCAATCTGGTTTTGGTTTAAACCAAAAAAAAGTATGAAATATTCAGAGCTATTGGCTTTGACTGCAGATATATTTTTCATAGAATTCCCTGGAAATGTTTTCGAGGGAGTTTATCCGGGTAAGAACCGTATCTTTTCTTGAATCCTGTAACATATTTGGCTAGATACCCGGACATGAAATTTGATATTCAGCGAATCATCGTGGTTGCCAAGGCTGCCAATACCCAGGCTCTGGATCTGGCTGAAAATATTCTGGTATGGTTTGATGCCCGCGGAGTACAGGGGCTGGTTGTTGATAACCGGGTCGACAGTGACATTCTGGATGTGGGCCAGAGGAAACCCGATTGCGTGATCGTTCTGGGCGGGGACGGGACGATGCTTTCCGTGGCCAGAAAAATCAACGGCAGTAATATCCCCATGCTCGGAGTCAACCTTGGCAATGTCGGGTTCCTTACGGAAACGGGCCTTGATACCTGGCAGGATATGTTTGAAGATCTGCTTGCCGGGCATGTTGAAATGTCTTCCCGTGCAGTCCTGCAATTTCACGTCAAACGTGAAGGGACGGTCATCTATCAGGGTAAAGCCGTCAACGACCTGGTTATAAACCGTGGTTCCCTGGCTCGGTTGGTTAATCTGAGTGTCAGGTTCGGTGGCCAGCATCTGGGGGATATCCGGGCAGACGGAGTGATTGTGTCCACGCCGACTGGTTCAACGGCCTACTCGGTTTCCGCTGGCGGGCCCCTTGTGTATCCTGATCTGGATCTTTTTGTTTTGACCCCCATCTGTACGTTTTTGCAAAATTTTCAGCCCATGGTTCTTCCCTTTACCCATCCCTTGTTTATCAACGTGCAAAAAAACAATGCGGATGTTTTTTTGACCTTGGATGGCCAGCGCGGGATCGCTTTGCAGTCGGATGATCAGATCGAAATCATCAAGTCCGCAACGAGCTTGCAGCTTATCCATTCCAGACATGCCTCGTACATTTCAAAACTCAAGGCCAAAGGATTTATCCAGGATTGCCCATGACCACTTTGCCCCAGTTTGATTCAGCGACAGAACTTTTTTTTGGAAATGATCCCTATTTGGATGCGTGGCTTTTATATTTTTATACTGAGAATAATATTGAGTACGCCGTCAAACCTGATCTCAATGCCTCGCCCGAACAGATCCGATTCATGGTCGATATTGATCCGAACCAGGTTTTTGCTCCCTGTTCTGACTGGATGCTCAAAAATCTTTTGGGTACGGAGCTGACCCCGTCATTGTTGGAAGAGTATCGTTTTGAGTGGCGGATGCTTGTCCGTCTTGTCCGGGACAATATCGATGACAAGTATACGCGTAAGAAAATTCTTTCCCTTTCCAGACATAAATTTCGCGATGTCCTGGCTTCCACCTTTCTTATCCCCTCCCGTTTGCTCAAGCAGCTGGTGACCATTTTTCTTTCTCAGTGTGCCATTGAAGATCCCATGCGGGAGGAAAAAAGGTTGATGAACAAGCGCGCCAATGATTTTATCTACAGTCAGGCATTTAACTCCTATCTGAGCGCCTGCCCCTCATCCACGTTCGGGTGCCAACGTATTCAGGATCTGCGTTGGGCTCTGGATATTCTGGAACTCAAGCGTCTTTTCGGTCTGTCTGTATGTAGTACGATCTGGGACACGGAGATGAACAATCTGGACGCTCAGCGGTTTTGTGCCGAAACAAACGGCTTTGATACAAATTTTGATAATGTCTTCAGATCGCTCCTCGGGAATCAGGTCGTGGACCCCCTGAGAATTTTGTTTCTCCCTGATACCAGCGGAGGGATCATGTTCGACCTGCTGATTATCAAATCTCTGCTCCGCCAGGGGCATAAGGTTATTCTGGCCTTGAAAGAGAGCTTTTATTTTGAGGCTCCCACATTCTGGGACAGGGAGTATGACCCTTTTTTGGCCATGGGACTGGGCGAAGCTGTGTTTTTAGCCGACAACGAGGTGTCTAAGAATAAACTGCTCAGAACTCTGAGAGAAAATTCTTTTGTTGTCATCTCTGATGGTACCCGTGAACGGCTTAATCTCTACCGTACCAGCGTGACCTTTGCCCGATCATGGAAGGAATCCGATCTTATTATCGCCAAGGGGTCCCGAAATTATCGGCGTTTGATCCTTAATACCCATGCCTTTACCCGTGATATTATTGCATATTACCGTACATCTGAAGGTTCTTTGGAATTTCAGTTTAAAAAACGTTCACCCCGTGTACTCAAAATTACGGAAAAACAGATCCTGGCCAAGGCTGAAAAGATCATGAGTGTCATGCGTCGGAAGCGGTCCGAAGGCGAATTGGTCATGTTCTACAGCGCAATCATCGGCAGTGTTCCTGGGCAGTTAAAGATGGCAAAACGGGTGCTTAATACGTTTGTGAGCTATCTGCGAACCAAGCTGTCCGGTGCCTTGATTATCAATCCGGCAGAGCATTTTGAAGTAGGTATGGACGGTGATGACCTCATGTATCTGTGGGAAAAGGTCCAGCGCAGCGGGCTTATTGATGTCTGGAGGTTTCAGACCGTCACAGATATTGAAAAAAGTTTTGAGCTCATGGGGGAAAGTGTCCCACCTGTCTGGACAGGTAAGGATGCAACTTTTTCCACGGGGTGTACCAAAGAAATGCATATTGCGTTGGACGTGCAGCAAAAGCACCCTGAACTGCAGATTATCGGTCCGAGTCCTGAAAAATTTTTTCGTAGACGGGATTATGGGATTGGAAAATATTTTGATTCCTCACTGGACAAAGCCTGAGAGAAATAGCGGACACCTCCCTGGCTGGCTTAGGTGCAGAGGTGGTCTGTGTGCGGGAAATTGGAGGCTGAACGCGGAACATAGGACGGCAACACCTCGCTGGGCGAATACTCGTTAGGCGTGATTACTCAGGAGATTGTGGCGTTATGCAGGAAGAATTCCAGAACATCACAAGGTTTATGACCGACTTTTCCCGGCTGTATGTCCCTGTGGGGGCTGTATTGTGCCGTATCCGTTTCCGGGCAATACTGGAGGTTCTTGTCCTGATGGGTCTGGCGGTGCTGTTAGGGTGTCAAAAACATCGCGCGCCCCAAATACAGCCTCAGGGGATAGATCTTCTTTTACCCGCAGTTTCGGAGCCGTCGCTGGTGCCGGAACCGGCTCCTGAAATGCAGGATGAGGAACCTCCCGGGTATGTTCGGCTCTCCCGGAAACAGAAAGATACCATGCTCGCCAGTTTGTCCCTGCAGCGGCAGAAAATGGGATCATGGAGTGATCTGCGGTCTTCTCTGGAACGCAGTCTTACGTATCTGCGATCAAAGCCTGCAGACGAACCTGCAGTGCAGAGTGATGATCTGACATGTTCCTGGGGTGATCTGAAAGCCACCGTCGGGGAGCTTATCGCTCTGCTGCCAGAGCTTGATGCCCATCCGGATCGTCTCAGAGATGATTTTGACTGGTATATGCTCAATCCGTCTACGCTGATGACCGGCTATTATGAACCACTTATTCATGCCAGCCCCGCTCCCTGTCCGGAGTATCCTTATCCTCTCTACGGTCTGCCCAATGATCTGCAAGTGGCTGACCTGGGGACGTTCCATCCTCGCTGGGCAGGTCAGAAACTTATTTATCGTATCGAAAATGGAAAAATTCATCCGTATCCCAGCAGAAAAGCAATTGATTCAGACGGGGTACTTAAAGAGCAGGGCGTTGAGATAGCCTGGGTTCGGGATCTTGTGGATGTTTTTTTCCTCCAGATTCAGGGCTCGGGGCGGCTCATTTTCCCCGATGGAACCGTCCGCCATGTGCTGTACAATGGAAAGAATGGACGTCGCTATGTTTCTTTGGGCCGGGTTCTTATCAATAAAGGGTATATGTCATCGGATCAGATGAGCATGCAGGGTATCAGAACCTTTTTGAAAAACCGGCCTGAAATGGTGAAAGACCTGTTAAATACTAACCCCAGCTATGTCTTTTTCAAACTTGGTCATGACGGCCCCTACGGAGCTATGGGAGTGCCTTTGACTCCTCTGGTCAGTATGGCGTCCGATCCGGCTCGGGTACCCCTGGGGTCGGTACTCTTAAACAGCGTGACGCTGCCAGGCGCGGAGGAGGGGCTTCCTCCCATTGTGTTACTGGGTCTGGCTCAGGATCATGGCGGAGCTATCAAGGGGGATCATCTGGATCTGTTTTGCGGAGCAGGGGAAACGGCAGCATTTCTCGCCGGCCATATGCAGGAACAGGCTCGTGTGTGTATCCTGGTGCGGACAAAAGATGAAGCAGACGTAAAATGATAAACGGGGAGGATTTCGTTCCCTTATGGATAGATGATGGACACACAAACGAATAAAATGGAGCTCAAAAAAGAGCTGGAACAATGTTGGCAGGCCCAGTTGGAAACAGTTGCCTTGTGGCACAAAAACCTTCCGGAGACCCTGGAAGGATCTGGACTGCGTGAGCTTGTACTGCAGCAGCATCTGCGTAATTTTACTCTTTGGCATGTTGAAGATCGGGCCCGCCGCAAAGATGTTGATGGAGCAATCATTGCCCGCTGCAAGTATGAAATTGATACGTTGAACCAGCAGCGTAATGATCTGATCGAACAGGTGGATACCTGGCTCATCAAGCGCATCCGGACTTTTCTTCCGGCCAATGCTCTGGCTACGTACAATACGGAAACCATTGGCAGTGCATTGGATCGTCTGTCTATTTTAAGTCTGAAAATATTTCATATGCAGGAGCAGACGGAACGTACGGATGCGGGCGCAGCGCATAAAGCCGGCTGTATGGATAAACTTGCCATTTTACGAGAACAGCACAGGGATCTGTCCCACAGTGTTCTAGAACTTGTTGATGAATACGCCGCCGGGACCAAACAGCCCAAGGTCTATTTCCAGTTCAAGATGTACAATGATCCCAGCTTGAATCCTGAGCTGTACACCCATGAGATGTCTTAGCCCCGTGGCATGAGACCGCCTTTGGGATCACCCATGCTCTGTGGATGTTCCCGTGGCCGTATATTTTTTTTGAGAAAGTATCTCCAAGGAGAATGAGAATGAGCGCTTATGAGGTTGTTATCGGACTGGAGGTGCATGCCCAGTTACGCACCAAGTCCAAAATATGGTGTTCCTGTTCGACACAGTTTGGGGCAAAACCCAATGCCAACACCTGTCCTATCTGCACAGGGATGCCCGGCACGCTTCCTGTTTTGAATAAACGGGCCGTGGAATATGCCGTGAAAATGGCCTTTGCCGTGGAGTGCACGGTGAATAAACGTTCAGTCTTCGCCCGCAAAAATTATTTTTATCCTGATCTGCCCATGGGGTATCAGATTTCCCAGTTTGAGCTCCCGGTGGCAGAACACGGGCGGGTGAACATCACAACCTCCAAGGGAGAAAAAGTCATCGGCATCACCCGGATTCATATGGAAAATGATGCCGGGAAAAATATTCATTCGGATACGGAAAATGTCAGCTTCGTTGATTTGAACCGGGCCGGTGTGCCCCTTATCGAGATCGTGAGTGAGCCGGACATGCGCAGCCCCGAAGAGGCGGTTGCCTATCTCAAGGCCTTGCGGGCTATCCTTATGTATCTGGAAATCTGTGATGGAAATATGGAAGAAGGCAGTTTCAGGTGTGATGCCAATGTCTCCCTACGTCCGGTGGGGCAGAAGGAACTGGGCACCCGGACTGAACTGAAGAACATGAATTCTTTCCGCAATGTTGAACGGGCTCTGAACTATGAGATTGAGCGCCAGCGTGATATCCTGGATGATGGCGAGCTGGTCGTCCAGCAGACCCGCCTTTTTGATACGGACAAAGGCGTGACCCGGTCCATGCGCGGCAAGGAAGAAGCCAACGATTACCGATATTTTCCCGATCCGGACCTGCTTCCTCTGGTCTTTGAAGATGCCTGGCTGGAAAAATGGCGATCAGAGCTTCCCGAATTGCCCCGCCAGCGCAGGGAACGTTTTGTGTCTGAATATAAGCTTCCGGAATATGATGCCGAGACCCTGACCGCAGACAAAGGGCTGGCCGAGTATTTTGAACAGACCGTAAAAGAGTATCCCCAGCCCAAAAAGGTCAGCAACTGGATCATGAGTGAGATGCTTAAATTGCTCAATGAAACCAAAACGGATATCCGGGAATGCTCTTTTACCCCCAAGCACCTGGCCACGTTGGTCAAACTGGTGGATGATGGTCTGATCAGCGGCAAGATCGCCAAAAAGGTTTTTGGTGATCTTTTCGATCAGGGCCGTGATCCCGAAGAATATGTCAAGGCCAAGGGCATGATCCAGATTTCCGACACCTCGGCTATTGCGGGCTATGTTGATGAAGTCATTGCTGAAAACCCTGATGAAGTGGCCCGTTTCAAGGGAGGAGAAAAGAAGCTGACCGGTTTTTTTGTGGGTCAGGTGATGAAAAAATCTCGGGGTAAGGCCAATCCAGGGGTGGTGAACAAGCTTCTATCCCAGAAGTTGGGATAGAAGGCAGCTCGCTGTGGAAAAAAAATATAGGACGCTGACGCTCAAGAAAATAGGATAAATGATGCATGGGGCGGACCGGGTTTTACGCGACGTGATATGGAAAATACCCGTGTAGGGGCGACCGGCTGGTCGCCCTCTTTGCTTGATGCACATAGGAATTTTAAAGCATCGTAATCAACGCCAGATACGGAATATACGAGCAAGGCAGTTCTCGTATTGACGTGCTGCATCCGTACATACAAGGAAGGTCATGGAAGATCATATCCGGTTTTCATCTGAAAAAAATGTGCTCCTGCTCCTGGATCAGCGCTATCTGCCTACCAGGGAAGAGACCTTTGCCTGTGCTACGGTCGAGGATGTCATCTATGCACTACAAACCATGGTGGTCCGTGGGGCGCCTGCTATCGGTATAACGGCTGCCTACGGTTGTTATCTGGCTACCCAGGAGGCCGACGGGCAGAATCCGCATTGGGCGGAAAAGGTCAAAACGCTCATTGAAACCTTGGCCCAGGCCCGGCCAACGGCCGTGAATCTGAGATGGGCCACCCAACGGATGCTCCAGGCCTGGAAACATCAACGTGGGATCATAGCTCTTGAAGATCTGGCTCCGTTCTGGCTGGAGCTTGCCCGGGAGATCCATGCCGAGGACATTGCCATGTGCAGGGCCATCGGCAGATTCGGAGGAGAACTCCTGCAGGACGGGGACACTGTGATGACTCACTGTAATGCCGGTGCCCTGGCTACTGGCGGGTACGGGACAGCTCTGGGCGTCATCCGGGGAGGTGTGGATGCTGGCAAGAAAATCCAGGTCATTGCCAATGAAACCCGGCCTTTTTTGCAGGGTGCCCGTTTGACAGCCTATGAACTGCATAAGGACGGGATATCGGTCCGGGTGGCCTGCGACAACGCCTGCTCGCTGCTTATGAGCAGGGGCCTGGTATCCAAAGTCGTGGTCGGCGCTGATCGTATCGCGGCCAATGGCGACGTGGCCAACAAGATAGGAACTTCCGGAGTGGCCATCTTGGCCAAACATTACGGCGTGCCTTTTTATGTTGCGGCTCCGTCTTCCACCTTTGATGCCCATACCCCGGACGGCAGCGGGATTCCAGTGGAAGATCGCACTCCCAGAGAAGTAACCCATGTGGGAGATGTGCAGATTGTTCCCGACGGCGTTGGGGTGTACAACTTTGCCTTTGATATCACCTCAAACGACCTGATTGCCGGGATCATTACGGAAAAGGGCGTGCTGTATCCTCCCTACAGAGAAAATAGTATCCGCATGATTTTTTAGGCTGGTGCATCTGTGCGGCCCTGGATTTTGTTGGTCAGGGAAAACCTCAACCCCTTTCGGTTATTGAGGGACTTTTGTAGCCATGATCCCTTTGCGCGACAATATCCCCAACGTGCACAAACCCGTTATGGTCACCACTCTTGTGATCATCAATGCGGCGGTCTTTTTGTGCGGTCGTTTTCTGACGCCCCAGGGTCAGGTATATGTGTTCCATATTTTCGGTGTCGTACCTTTGCGGATTACAGACACGGCCTGGGCCATGGCCCACGGGTATCCTCAGGGATGGCTGGTTCCCTTTTTCACCCATATGTTTTTACACAGCTCCTGGATGCATATTATTGGGAATATGTGGACTCTGTGGATTTTCGGGGACAATATTGAAGATGTTATGGGACCGTTCCGGTTTCTATTGTTCTATCTGGGTTGTGGCTTTGCGGCTCTATGTGCTCATCTGCTGTTCAATTTTTCCTCTCCCATTCCCGTGGTCGGTGCCTCCGGTGCCATCGCCGGAGTCATGGGTGCGTATCTCATCCTCTATCCGTACGCTAAAGTAGTCACTCTGATCCCCATTTTTATTTTTCCCTGGTTTGTAGATCTCCCGGCTGTACTTTTTCTGGGCGTGTGGTTTGTGCTGCAATTTTTTAATGGCGCAGCAACCGCAGGCGGCGGTGGCGTGGCCTGGTGGGCCCACGTGGGAGGCTTTGTGGCCGGGATTGTTCTGCTCAAGGTTTTTGAGAATCCAAAACGGTGTCAGGAATGTTATCTTGCAGGGAAAAATACGCTTCCTTTCTGGAAGGATTGAGGAATTGACAGAATCGGAAGTTTGTGAAGTGAGGGGAAGCGTGATGTGGCCCCGCTCCCGGATGATGAAATTGATGTTGTTGGACATAAACCAGCAGTAAGATATGGTGATGGTACAGGGGACTTTTTTACGTCGAGATTTTCAGGTACTGGTTATTTTCCTAACAAGGGATACCGGTCCAGGAGCACGAAGGGGGTTTCCCGATCGGCCTGCCTGCACAGGCATATGGAGTTTACCTGAATATTGTCCAAGGGCACGTTTGCGACCCTTTTTTCCAGCTCCGCCTTGACCACCTCAAACATCTCTGGTCCGAGATGATCGGTCAGGGTGAGATGAAAATGGAATTCGTCCATGGTGAAAGGGTAGCCCCAGCGTTTGAGCATGTCTTTCTGGTGGTCACTGAGTCCTGCGTTCACGCGCTGGGTCACTTCCCAGGGCGGAGCCGGACGACGAAATTGCTCCAGTTCGATGACACAGGCGTCGGCCAATGCGTTCAGCTCCGGGCTGGGATGTTCCGGGCGCAATGCCAGAAATTTTCCCAGTCTGCGTAGAGCAAGTTTGGGCATGACCAGTTCTTTATGCTGCGCGGCCACTTTGCGCACTGTCAGATCAAGATCGTCTACGGTCATCCCGTCCTTGAGCACAAAAGGAGCGTGTAACGTGGCATGTAATCCGTAATGGCGGGGTTTAATGGTCATTTGTCGAACCATGTTGGCTGTCAGCTTTCCGAAATCCTTTATGGGGATTTCTTTGCCGCTGATCATATCCCTGCCGATCCAGGCGCAGCCGAATTTATTGAGTTCGCTGAACTGTTCCGGAACGTAATATATGGCGTATCGAGGGTTGGATTTCATAGTATCTCCTTGGGTTCAGATATGATAGCAGGTACAGAACATTTGTGACGTAATGGTGACAACGTACGAACCGGATAGTGACAGCAAGGGTCTGCCTGGTCCCCAGAGAAATCCAGCAATCAATCCCTGGGAAACAGTGTGTAAGTGTGTAAATCTGCCAGGGTGTAAATGGGGTTGTAACGGTTTGCAGACGGCATTCTGAATGCTGATAGTGTATCTTTATACAATATTGGTGATTAAGTTTTTTAGGCGGCTATAGGGAGCTGCGAAGGTACGATAATAAAAGTATAGGGTATATGTCATCTTCTTTGCAAGACAAAATACAAAAAATGAAGGGGAACGAGTGGATTAAATTCATATTCCCCATTATTCCCTGCTGTCCCAATCTGCAATCTTACCCATGGTGTTGACCGGCAAGGCGTCCCCGAAGGTCAGTCCTTTGGGCATTTCGGCCGGGGTGAGGTTGTCTGCCAGCCATGCACGGAAAGCTCTGCGGGTGTGGGCGCTCCAGTTTTTTGTTGTCGGCACGATAAAGGCCTTTATCCGGGTGCCTTCATCCGGTCGCATCAGTCGGACGGTGCATGTCCTGACCAAAGGGTATGTCCGGATAAGGGCCGCAATTTTTTCTGGATAGACGTTGACTCCGGCCACTTGCACGGCCTTGTCCTTACGCTTTATGGGCCGGAACGTTCGTGCGGTTTCCCAGTGGACTAGATCCGGCATGTCATACGGCGAGGACATATTTCCTTCAGGGAGCAGGCGGGTAACCTGAGTCGTGCCGTTTTCTTGTTCGGGATGGGGCTGCCAGAAGGGGAGTAATGTGTAGGCCTCATCGGGATGATTGCGTGTTCCCAGACCGCCGGTCTCTGAAGATCCGTAGACTTCGGTCATCTGAGCGAGCCCTTTTGTGAGGAGGGCATGGATGATTTCCGGCGGACAGGGGCCGGTGGATGTCACACCGCGTATGCCCGCGGGAATGCACCCGTCCAGCTGGGCCAGGCTTTTCCAGAATAGGGGAAAGGCGACGACAAGATCCCCGGGGGCCAGAGCCGTCTGCATGCTTGCCGATGGCACGGGGGGAAGATCGAGTACCGGGATGTCCAGTGCTTTGGGCAGAAGTGCAGCAAAGAGAAATCCGTAAATATGGTGCCGTGGAACCAGGGTGAGAATCCGCGAGCACCCATGAAAAATCCGGGCCTGGGCCTGGATTTCCTGTTTCAGGAGGGCAAAGAGCTGGCGACAGGTCGTGGGGATGCCCGTGCTTCCGGACGTGGCGAAGACGATGGTTTTTGCACTGTTGTCCCAACGGCTCAAGGCTTCCTGGGCCCACGATTTCATGGTTGGTAGGGAGACCAGCGCAGAGGCTGTTGTTGGGGAGAGATCGAACATGGACGCAAAATCTGTGGCCACATGAAGAAGTTCATCTGCCTGCATGCCGAGATCTTCCGGGAGCATGGGCGTTTGGGCATTCAGTTCCCGGCTGCCTGCAAAGAGATAGTGGGCTTTATTTTGGGCCAGTAATCTGCTGCGGACAATGCTCGCCAGGATTGTCTGCATATCATCGGCTTTGAGATCAAGTGTATGCATTCTTAGATTTCCTGCGGGGTTACGATGAGTTTGCCGACGGTACCGAAGCGATCACGGCTCAGGCAGCAAATGGTGTTTGGCGTGATGATCCGGGGTGACAGCACGCCCTGCAGCACGCACGTTGCCAGGGCGATGTCAAAGGCCATGGCTGTGGGGATATTGCCGTAGACGTTTGAAAAATCGTGCAGGGAGGTTGTTGTCAGGGCCGCTCGGTGGCGTGGTCCTGCGGCACCGGAGAAAAATATCGGCGTGATCTGAGCACGGTCGGGTTGTACTCGGGACACTTTGACCTGGTCGATGAAGCCATACCTGGCCCGGGAGGCATCAGCGTGCAGACAGAAAAAAACAGCACCTTCCCCTGGAGTATGATTGCGTCGTCCACCGGATGCATCCGAAGATAGCTCCAGTGCCATGCGTGTGCTGTTTTTTTGGAGAAGTTCGGTATATTCGTCCACTGCTCCAACCAGCACCCGGTCTACCCGTTCTTCGGCCAGCCAGGTCCGGGCGGTGAGAAAGGCAGCGGCTACGGACGTCTCGAATTGGCTGACTGTGAAGCAGGGGCCGTTTATGTGCATGCTCAGGGCCACTGTGGCGGCCGGAATATTATGTACCGAATGGGAAAAGGCCAGGGGGGAGGCCATGTTCGGCCCGTAGTCGATAATAGAATCCAAAAAGTCGAAAGTCAGCCGGGCGGGGCCGTATCCTGTGGCCAGCACTATCCCCGCATCTTTCATGTCGGCCGGGGAAAGGCCGGCATCGTTCACCGCTTCGTAGGCCGCAAGAAGGGTCATGCGGGTGAAATGGTCAACCCGGCGCAGGGATCGGACAGGGACATGCTTTTTCAGAGGTTCGGTGTCTGTTGCGGGGGTAGAGGAGGTGTTGGATTCGTTGGAGATTTTCAGGAATGCGGCCTGTTTAAGGGCCTTTATGCCGTTGCCGAACGGGGCGACAATGCCCATGCCTTCAAGTGCCATGCGCATCAGACATCCCTCCCTTTTCGGATAATCAGAACGGAATTATTGCCTCCAAAGGCCAGGGACTGGGACATGGCTACCTTGCCCCGGATGGTTTTGGGACGGCTGGTGGGGGCAACGCCCAACTCAGGGTCCGGCCTTTCAAACCCCGGGCTGGCCGGGATTTTACCTGCGGCGAGATGGGCTATGGTGAACACTGCTTCAATGGCCCCGGCCGCACCCAGGGTATGGCCGGTTACGCCCTTGGTGGCCACAATGGGTTTTCCCAGAAAGAGTTCTTTAAATACAGCAGCTTCGGCACGGTCATTATTTAAAGTACCCGTGCCGTGGGCGTTGATGAATGCGATGTCCCGGGTACCCAACCCCGCCTGTTGCAATGCCTCGGCAATGGCTTTTTTGAGTCCCAGACCTTCGGGATGGGGAGCTGTGAGATGATGGGCGTCGGCCGCAGTGCCGTAGCCGCAGATGGTAGCGTGTTCGCATGCTTTGTGTTTGCTCATGAATGCGGGGGATTCCAGGATGACAATACCCGCACCTTCTCCGAGATTGAGTCCTTTGCGGTTCGCATCAAAGGGTTTGCACGCGTTCTGGTCCGCGATCATCAGACGGATGAAGCCGTTGTATGTGACCTCGGACAATTCGTCGGCACCCCCTGCAATGACTACGTCGCAGAGGCCCTGGCGTATCCATGCCGCACCCATGCCGATGGCGTCGGCCCCGGACGAGCAGGCGTTGACAATGGTCTGCACCGGGCCGGTAGCACCCAGTTTCTGGGCTAGAGCCAGCGCCGGATTGGAGGTCAGATAGCGGTGGATGGGGGTCAGGTCCGGCGTGGTGTGTGCCCGATGTTCCCGGTAAAAATCCAGAAAATTGAGAGACGCACCCACAGACGTGCCCAGGCAGACGCCCACGCGGGCTTTTCCAAGATGTGTTGCGTTGAGTCGGGCCTGCCAAAGAGCTTGCCATGTAGCGTGCAGGGCAAATCGGAAGGTGAGAGATTTGCTCTCGTCCGACATTCCTTCGCACATAAAGAATTTTTGAGGGATCTCAAAAACCGGATAGCTCCGCCCGTGGTCATTGGTAAACCGGGTGGGGTCGGCAGGACCACGTTTACCGGATGCCAATGTTTCCAAACATACCTCAAGGCAGAATCCGGCAGCGCACACGCAACCCATGCCGGTGACGCTGACGGGAACCTCTTTACGCATGGTCGGTCCTGTTCTCCTCAATGAAGGCGGCGAGAGTGTTGATGGATTCAAAGGCCTTTTTGCCTTCGTCCATGTCCGTGATCTCCACACCAAAGTGACGCTGGACAAGGACGACGATTTCCACAGCATCCAGGGAATCAAGGCCCAGACCCTCGCCGAAAAGGGGCTCGTTATCTTCGATTTCAGCCGGGGTGATATCTTCGAGATTCAGTTCCTTGACCAGTGCTTTTTTCAGTTCTGTCTTTATATCCATTTTTAATCTTCCTTAATGACACAGTGTTGAGATCCAGCACGATGCTCGTGTAGGGCGTGTCCGTGTGGCCGTCCAAGGGCGTTGAATAGGTACATTCAGAGATTATTTTCTCTGTTTTTCCCATAGGTCGTAAAAATTGAAAAATTGGTAGGGGGCTTTCCTGGTTATCCCTTCCAGGGCTGCTGCGAATTCCAGAGCATAGGGCAGGTAGGCTGCATGCTGTTTGCCGAGTCCCTGGGGAACCCGGATGATTTTCGCGATTTCATGTCGGGCACGGCCCGGACCCGTGCGCAGGGCAAAAGTGACGACAATGGGAGCTCCCGTAGCCGATGCCAGGCGATAGGGACTTACGGGGACGCGGATGGTGCCGCCCATGAAGGGGACCGCCACTGTGTTCGTGTCATTGCCCAGCACCCGGTCGCCCATGGTGCACAAAAGATCCCCTTTGGCGAGAGCGGCCATCATTTCCAGAGTTCCACCCAGATAGCCCAGAGGATCAATGATGGAGACCGGGATTTTCTGGGAGCGATGTTCAAAATAATGGCGGTCCACGTCTCCCTGCTCGCGCAGTAAAAGTACGTGCACCGGGGCATTGACAACGGTCAAGCCCATAGCGGCCATCTGCCAGCATCCCACGTGTCCTGAAAGGAGGATAACTCCGTTGCCCTCGGCGTGCAGGCGGATGAGGGTGTCATCGTCTTCGGCACGGCCTGTGATTTCAAATGCGCGCAGAATGCCCGCCGTGGCCCTGTCCACAAGGGTTTTGCCCAGTTCCATCTGCAAATGGAAACAGTGGAAAAATTGTTCCCGGCCTGTGGCCCTCGGAAAACGGCGGGAAATATAGGCTGTGGAGCGGGCTCTGATGGATGGTCGGATGGTGTACCACAGGACGACAAAAAAAAGGAGCACATAGGCGGCGTTGCGCCCTCCAAATCTAATGAGTGTATAAAATATATGGTGCTGGAGTCGGGAACCTATGCTGCGGCTGGACCAGGACCGGTTTTGACTCATGGTTTTTCAGCCTCCGGAGTTTCTGTTCGGGTGCTTTCCTTGAGACTCAGAGAGAGTATTTTGGCCATGGTATAGACAACGCCGCCGATCATTATGGAAAAAATCGGGGCCAGAACAAGGGAGCCCAGCACCCATTCCCAGATACGTTGCACACCTTCATAGCCCAAGGTTTGCAGGGATATTTCCGTTAGAAACCGGCCATGGCGCATATAGTATCCGGCCTCAATGCACAGGGCGGGCACGATGGGCGGCATGCACAGCTGGCTGACGGCCAATGCGGCAAATTTGTTCAGCCTGAGCCATCCGGCGGCGAGTAGAATGGCGATACTGTGCAGAGCCACCAGGGGCATAGTGCCCAGAAAGATGCCCAGAGCGCAGGAAAGTGCCAGGTCGCGCGGCGTGGCATCGTTGGCCAGGAGCAACCGTAGGGAGCGCAGTGGGTGGATGGGAGAGAGTTTGCCGGCGGCGTCCGTACTGAATGTTTTGTGTGGTACGGGCATTATGGCGCGCATGGTCAGCCGTGTATTTAGCAGAGAAATACGCAGGTTGTCCCTGAAGGATTTGAAGTGCGAAATCCGGCTCTCCAAGGGTGGGTAATAGACGGTGATATCCACATCGCGCAGAGGAAAACCGGCCCATGCCGCCCGTACCAGGACTTCCACCTCAAAACTATAATGATCTTCCGTGAATTTTAGGTTTTCCAGCACGGCCAGGGGATAGGCACGGAAACCGCTTTGGACGTCGGAAAGGATGATCCCCGTCTGCACCCTGAGCCAGAAATTGGAAAATTTTCTTCCGAACCGGGAAGAGCCTGGTATGTTGGCTACAGTGAAGTCCCGTGCCCCCACAATGATGGCATTTTTGTCGTGTGCGATGGCCGTGACGAAAAGGGGAATATCTGCCGGGTCGTGCTGCCCATCGGCATCAAGGGTGATGATGTGGGTCATACCCATGTCCCGGGCAGCCTGGGCCCCGGTGCGGATGGCGGCACCCTTGCCCCGGTTTGCTGGGTGACGGATGACGCCTACGTTCAGTCCGTTCAGTTCGTCCGGGGAGAGGTCCGTGCTTCCATCGTCCACCACCAGCACGTGTTCGTGCACTGCCAGAATGCCGGCGACCACGTTTCGTAAGGTTGCTGCGTGGTTGTAGACCGGCACTACGACCAGAATATGAGACCGGAGAATATCCGACTCTTCAGCCGTAGATGGTCTCTCAGACCGGACCGTGGCAAGAGGGGTGCCCATGGTTACAAAAGCCCCTGTTCCCAGCGTTCACAAAAATCGAGATAAAAATCGGGCGGGGCCATGAGCAGGGTGCCTTGGGTATCCAGAAAGAGTTGTACACTATAGCCCGTGGTGGTGATGTCTCCGGTCTTGTTGCGGATTTCAAATCCGAGGTTCATGCGTGCGGCCCTGGTCCAGTAGAGCAGGGCCGTGATGGTGCAGGTTTCGCCAAAACGCAGGGGACGGTCGTAGTCCACATGGATCTGCTTAATGGGCGTGACCAGATTTTCCCGATGAAAATCAAGATAGCCGATGCCGTAATGGTCGCCCAGGGCAACCCGTGCATCTTCGAAATAGCTGGGATACCGACCGTGCCAGACGATGCCCAGGGGATCGACCTCTTCAAAGCGGACTATGCGTTGAACGGTGAAGGTCAACGGGGCCGGAGCATCGGAAGACGTCTTAAAATAAGGTCTTTTCATGATGCAGTATCTGCTGGTTCAAGGACGAGGGGAAGGATTGCGCATGGTTCGCCCTCCACGCTGAGTTGGATCTGGGCGTGCACATAGCCGTTTTTTGTCGAGGTCAGGGCGTGGGCTTTCAATTTTTCACCGGGCTTGACGATACGCATGAATTTTGCCCGACCGATTTTTTTGAGCTGCAGGGGAGAATCCCCCCGCGCCGCAAGAATACCGGTCAGCACCTGCACCATGGCCGGCAGGATGGGCTGGTCCGGGAAATGTCCGTTAAAACCCAAAAACGAAGGGGGAAAAATAAAGATCATCTCCCTGGCACCATCGCTGGTACGGGTTGCAGGACCTAGGGCACAGGCCTGTATTTCACGCAATATGGTACTCATGGGATGGGTCCTTTCTGTTTTGCATCTATGAGTTTGATGAAAAGAGCGTAGTTGTTCCGGTCATCGAAAAATTCCATTGTTTGGGGAAGGTTGTTGTTTTGATTGCGATTTCCAAACAGAATGTGCCAGGCTTCTTTTTCCCCTCTGGCTGTGGTGGAGATATGTGTGCCATGGACAAAACGGTGATCAAGGAAAACGGCGTTATGTGTCCCTAGAAGCCGAATGGTATCGTTTGAGGTCTCAATGACATCATGCAGACTGGGGCCGTAACCCATCCAGATACGACGGATGCAGAAGGCGATGCGGTTGGCTGCGTGGGAGATGCGCGCAATGCCTGGATGCAGAAAATGGATGGTCACCCTATCAGGGGAAATGGTCAGGTCGAACATTTTTAGGCCGAAACCGCCCATGCCCACCACACGCGCTGTGTTGGATTTCGGGGTAAAGCGCATGATGCCGCTAAAGGTCAGATCTGATGGTTTTCCCTGAATGTGCAGGCGGATCATGTGGCGCATGAGGACCGGTGTGTGGGGCATACCATTGGCCAGGATCAGTGCCTGAATCCGGCTGCCTGCCTCGGGGGATGGGTCTGGATTCCATACTATTTTGTCCTGCTGCGTTGCAGTGCAGGCGCAGAGCATGAAAAGGACAAGGATGCACAGTCGTTTCATACCCGGTTTCCCTGCAGCCTGGGGATAACCCCAAGGGCCATAATAAGTGCCGCGGTGATGCCTGTGAGCACGGTCAGGCCGATGGAAAAGAGGGCTGGATGGCTGGCCAGGGTGAGAGCTCCGAATCCGGCCAGGGTGCTCAGAGCGGAGAAGAGCACCGCTTCGTCAGTGCCGTGATGGAAGGCGGCATCCTGTCTGCAGACCATGAAAATGCCGTAGTCCGCACCCAGTCCCATGACCAACGGGATGGCAACAATGTGGAACAGGTTCAGGCTGTGTCCGCCCAGGTGCATGACCGCAAGCACTGCGGTCACCCCGGCTCCCACAGGTAGCAGGGCTATTGCGGTTTTCCTGAAATTTCTGAACAGGATCAGGGTGAGCAGGGCGATGGCTGCAAAGGCCACTGTGCCGAAAGCCAGCACATCTTTTTGCATGGCGTGCCCAAGCATGATCCTAAAGCGGCCGGCAGATACAAACCGTGCGGAAAGGGTGTGTTCGGTTTCAGGGGAAAATAAGTGTCTGGTTCCCGGGGTGTCGGGCAACAGGGTGAGCACAAAGACTCCCCCGGCAGTCCGGGCCGTGAGCATGTCCAGAAGTCCCCCAGCTCCGAGAACCTGCAGGGTTTGCGCTGTCATGGTTTGGGGTGCGCTTTGGATAAGGTCGGCAAAAGGATTAAAGGCTGCAGTGGAAAAGCCGAATGTCTTGCCCTGGGCGGCCAGGGTGGCCAGGGTGGTGTTGCTGTTGCGTTCCCAGAATGTTTGCCAGCGAGCAATATTTGCGGTCTGGGTTTTTCGTGAGGGTAGAAGGGGGCTGATGCTGACCATTTTCTGTGCATATTCTGTATTGTGCAGATAGTTCCAGACCCGGTCATTGGCCTCCAGTGCTTTTTCCAGGGTTGTGCCCTGTGCAAAGACGATGGCGATTTCGCGCATGCCTCCCCAGATTGTGCGCGTGGCCTGTTCATCGCTCCTGATGTCGGCGGGCACGTAGCCCAGTTCTCTGAGGTCGCCGTTTATCTGTGTGTGGGCCCCGAACCACAGTCCTGTTCCAAGAATTATAGCCCAGACGACGATGATTCCCCCTTTGAACGGGGAGCGGCAGGGTTTGGACCGTTTTCTATGTCCTGTGATCTCCGGGGCTGGAGTGACGAAATGGGGGAGTACCAGCAAAGAAAGGGTAAGAGAAACCAGGAGACCGAAGATGGTGAAGACGGCCAGTTGGCGGATACCGGGGATATCAGAAAGGAGCAGGGCTGCAAAAGCCGCGCAGGATGTCAGTGCTCCGAAGATGACCGGACGTGCGATTTCCGCAAGTACCTGACTTGGATTCTGATCCGGCTGACGCAGGGCATAAAAGACATGGACTGCAAAATCCACGGAGATTCCCAGAAGCACGGCTCCAAAACCGAGAACAATGCCTGAGACACTGCCATACAGGGCGGAGGTTCCTACCCCGGCGATACAGACAACGGCCACAGGGATGAGAAACACAAAGAGTCCCTGTCTGGTGCGCAGGAAGCAGAAAAAGAGCAGGGTCAGCAGAACAAGGGACGCGGGCAGAATGATTTTTAGGTCATTTTTGATGGTTTGGGCATTGGCCAGGGTATGGCGGTGTCCGGCGGCCAGAATGGCAGTGGCTCCCGGCGGCAATGCCTGAACTGCTTGTTGATAGCGTGCCATCACCCTGGCTGCTCCCAAAGAATCGGTCATGGGGACGTCTGTATCCGCAAGAACCAGGGCATGGTTTCCGTCTCGGCTGATGAATTGTCCGTTTTCCACACGCACGTTGATCAGCCTGGCCGCTGCGGCAAGCTTGGGAAAGATCATGCTGCGGATTTCAAGGGGGTCCATGCTGACGGCTTTTTTGAGGGCCATCCCGCGGGGAGAGACAAGGGTCCGGAAGTCTTTTGCCAGGGCTTCGTGCACTCTGGTGGGTGATATTTTTTGTTCCAGGGTATGTATGTCGTTTGCCGTGAGCATTCCCGGGGCCGTATGGATCAGCCGGGTCAGAATGACCGGTGAAATTTCCGTTGCAGGGCCGGTAACCACCTGGGGGAAAATGGTACCCTGCAGGGCATCGGCCAGTATTCTGGCGGCTGTGAGGGGATTGCCGCCGGGATGGCTGACCGTAATGGTCAGCCGCTGGGTAAAGGGAGAGTTGCTGAGAAGTTCGAAGTCTGAGGCAACCTGGGTGTGGCCGTCGGGGAGCATGGTCCGTATGTCTTCGCGCACGATGAGGCGTGAAAAAAGCAGCCCGCAGACGACAACCACAACAGCACATGCTCCCAGAAGAAAGAATTTTTTGGGAGCAAGAATGGTGTACACGCGGCGGAAGATATCGAACATGAAGGCATTTACCTGAAGGTTGCGTCGGGGACAGGTCCGTTGATCACCGTGTTGGTAAAGGTGATGCAGGTGAAGTCCTGGCCGTTTTCATGGAGTTCAACGCGCTGCACCGAATCCCTGTGTTGGGAAAAAACGATGGTGATGGTGCTCATCACAGTGCGAGCCGCAGCGCTTTTGGGGGTCAGCGTGAATGTCAGGGGCGAGGATGCGGTGATTTTGATGTCGTATTCTTTGGTCAGCCATTGTTGATCAAAAGATGCCCAGGCCAGAAGCTGGGTGGCCACAACATGCATGACCGGATCATTTTGCAATGTAAATGGTTGTCGTGTACCGTCCGTCCCGTTCCAGCGTACACCTGTTGTACCGTCCAGGGCAAAACCGTCTTCAATGGGAGTGAGGTATTCCCAGCGCAATTTGTCCTTGGCCTTGAACATAAAGTGACCCGTAGACACCACAGTATCGTCGAACATGGAGAGATGGGTTTCCTGCACAAAGTCACTGGAGATAGTGATGATTTTTTGGGATCTTTTTTCTATGTCTGTGAGCACTGTCCGAAGATCCGTTTGAGCGGCCATGACAGCGGAAGAGACGCAAAGACAGCAAAAAAAGGTCAGACAGTAGAAAATAAAAGGGATGCGGCGCATTCAACCTCCGGCGACTATGTCGTGGTCGTCTGGTGCAGGTACGTACAATTTGATTTTGCCTTGGGCCAATACTGTGTCGTCCCGGCGGATCACGGCGCGGACCACACCGAATCCTTCAAAGGTGCCCAGACACTCTGTGTCAATACATAACCTGTCACCCATATGTGCGTCGCCTAAACATTCAAACCCCTGAATGCCGACAAGGTAGCCGATGGGGCAGGGCATTCCCTGACAGATGAATTCAAATCCCTTGTGCGCGGCAAAAGCCTGTGCTCCAAGCTCAATGAACCCCGAGCGCTCCATGCATCCCGAGGCATCGAGAAGCATGTGTCCCTTGCGCAATATTGTTTCGCAACGTCCTCGATCTCCATCTGCTTCCATGAGACGGTCAATATAGACCATGGGGGTGCTGTGGGGCAAAAAATGTTCTGCCAAGGCTGGGAGCTTGGGAATGGATGGATGCATACCGTCTCCTGACGTAGGTGTTTTTCAATAGCGTAGTGCGTGTATAGCCAGGTGTCGTATTTCCGGTCCGGGAGCGAGGACATACCTCTCACCCCCGGGCTGAGTTGTGAAGATTTAATTGATGTTCAGCAGAGCAAGGCGGATCTGTTTGTCCAGACGCTGGATCCAGCCGTTGTAGTTTTTATGGATATTGGTGCCGTCATAACGCAGATTGTAGCTGTTTTTATAGGTGATGCTGTAGTCCTTGTTCGAGTAGAGAATGTCGACCACGGCTTTATGGGATCGCAGGTTGAGGGTCCCGGTAATATGTCCGGGGGTTGTGGGAACCATGTGCCAGCCAAGGGATGTTCCTGCCTGCAGGATTGCTTTCTTGACCTGGGGGGATTCAATGGGGTGGTTGGCAGATTGGAGGACGGGTGCATCTACAACGTTATACACAGGAGCTGTGCGGCAACCGGCAAGGCATAGCAGGGCGGAGGCGGCGAGAAGAATGATGAAGGTGCGGACGTTTTTCAGATTCAACATGAGTTATTCTCCTTGAGGTATGGGGTTTTCAGACAGGTGTACGCAGTCGGTGTTGCAGGTCGTGGACGGTGTGCTATGTTGGGCAATAAGGTCTCTGACATATTTGCTCATGGTTCGATGGGCCAGTGGACCAAAATGGGCGAATAGTTTGGGATCGGCAGGGGGCAGGATGGTGATCGTTATGGGATGAGGTTTGACCCATAGTTTGCCCTTGGGAAGAAATCTGTCGGTCCCGCTTATGCTTACGGGGACAATGGGGGTCCCTGTCTCCATGGCCAGTTTGAAGGCTCCTGAATGGAATCTGCCCAGTTCCCCGTTTGTGCTCCGTGTTCCTTCGGGGAAGATAATCATGGTCATGTGTTGGTTCAGGCGTTCCTTTGCCTGGTTCAGAAAGTCTTCATAGGACATCCGTTCGGTATTCAGATATTTTGCCCTGTGCATGTAAGGGCCGTAAAAAGGAATTTTGAAGGGCCATGAACGTACTGCAAAAACAAGGTTGTACATGGGAAGTGTTCCCAGACAGAAGGCATCGAAAAACGAGAGATGATTGGCCACAACGATACATGATTGCGGGTAGTCCTGGGGATCGTCCATGGTCATGTGGAAAGGGACGAAACGGGCGATCAGCCAGACCCATCCCTTGCCGTAGAACCAGATGATCCGGCGTACGGCCTGACCGGAATCATGTGTGCCGATGAGGCGCAGTACCAGATAGACCGGCGGGGAGACGATGATAGTCAGCAATGTCAGTAGGACAAAGCCGGTGTAGAAGCCTGCATTGCAGAACAGTTCCCGCAGGAAGGCAGCGATCTTTGGGAGTGCATCCATGAAGGTTTTTTTGGGCATCCGGTTTTTAGGCTGCGAGCTCATTTTTTTTGGCAATAATATAGGCGTACAGGTCGGCCATATTGGTAATTTGAATGATTTTAGGATCTTTGCCGATCTTGATGCCGAATTTCTGTTCCAGCACGATAACCATGTCCACGGCGTCCAGACTGTCCAGGCCGAGATCGTCCTTAAACGAGGCTTCAGGGGTCAGCAAGGTTATGTCCAGTTCAAATTCTTCGGCCAGGGCCGCGTTGGTTTTTTCAATGAGTTCGTTATCGGTCATGAGTATATCTCCTTAAGGCGATAGTGCAGTTGACTCCGCCCAGGGCGAAGTTGTTTTTTATGATGGTATTGATGGCGGCATGTTCCACCTGGCGCAGCAGGCGGACGCCGGAACATTCGGGTGCGGGATTGTCCAGATTGCGGGTGGGAATGAGGGTGCCGGTACGCAGCATGTGCACACAGGCAATGAGCTCAAGGGCCCCGCTGGCCGCCATGGTATGTCCCAGATGGCCCTTGAGGCTGGAAACTGCGATATCAGGCCCGAAAAGTTTGGCTATGGCCCGGCACTCGGCCTCGTCACCGAATATTGTGCCTGTTGCATGGGCGTTTACATAGTCAACATCTGTAATGTCGGTATGTGCGTCGTCCAGGGCCGCCTGCATGCAGTCTGTCAGCGGGGCTGGATCTGGATTGGCAATATTCGACGTATCAGATGTGGATGCAAAACCCACGACTTCAGCGAGAATCTCTGCGCCTCGTGCCTGAGCGGAATCCAGAGATTCCAAAAGCAGGATGCCCGCCCCTTCGGAGCAGACAATGCCGTCGCGGTCCGTATCAAAGGGCCGCGGGGTTTGGTCTGGCGTTTCGTTATAGGCCGTGGACGCGGCATGCATGATGTCAAAGGTGCCTGCCGTGAGAGGGTGGAATTCATCAGCCCCGCCGCAAAGCATCATATCCTGGCGTCCCAGGGCGATGGTTTCATAGCCCAGACCTACGGACTGGCAGCCCGTGGAGCATGCGGCCGAAGGAGCCAGCGTTCTGCCGGTGATACCCAGGGATTGGGCCACGTTGGCAGCGCAGGAATGGCCCATGATGCGGAAAAACATCATGGATTTAATGTGTTCTATGCTTTTGGACTGCAGATATTCCTTGAAGAAGGCTTCCATGGTTTCCGCACTGCCCACAGTGGAACCTAAGACGATCCCCAGTCTGCCCTGGGTCCGCGTTATGTCGTCGACCATGCCCTGGGCAAGGGCTTCCTGAGCCGCAAGCAGTGCATAGATAGACATGCGCGACATTGACCTGCGGTTTTTGCGGGGGATCTGCTTGGGGTCTACGTTGCGGACGAGTCCTGCAATGCGTGGACCGAGGCCGCCGATTTTTTCCAGTTCAGGAACCCGGTCAATGCCGCTTTGACCTGCCTTGAGTGCGGTAAAAAGTTGGTCCGCTCCCGTGCCCAGGGGAGAGATGGCTCCCAGTCCGGTGATAACGACGTGTTTTAGGCGCATGCAATGAGCTCCTCACGGATGGTATCGTGACCGATGATGAAACCGCAGGTGAGAAATGCGGAAATGACGGCACCGAGAATTCCCGGTGCAACCACTGATTGTCCGGCCAGAAACAGACCCGGGATACGGGTGGCCGGGATGGGGTTGAATTGGTCAACGGTATGAGCCATGCCGTACATGGTTCCCGTGGAAGTGTGCATGTAGTCCCGCAACGTCAGCGGAGTTGCCCCGTCCACAAACCGGACATCGGAAAATTCCGGAGCACCGGCTATCAATGCTTCACGCATGGCGCGTAGCCGTTCTCTTTTGAATTTTTTATAGCCCTCGGGACGTTTCCCGGTGTGCGAATCGGCCCATGCGGCAACGCTGTGCATGTATCCCGGTGCAATAACGATAATCCCGCGTATGCTTTTTTGGTCCGGGGTTGAACTTGCAGCCACATAAAAAGGGCCCTGTTCCGGACGTCTGCCCGGGTTAAAAAAAGTCTGCACGTCTGCTTCACGGCAGACAAAAAGATTACGGCGTTCAACGGAAGGTATGGGGGTGTCCGAAATGCCGAAGAGCATGTAGGCTGATGGTGTGTCATGTAGAGCCTGTAATCTGTGACGGTACGCCGGGCGGAATCCGTTTTCTGGAACAATGTCCAGAAGAATGCTCGGATGTGCGCTGCAGATTACCTGACGGGTTTGAATCACCGTTGCATTTTCCAGTTCCACGCTCTTGATTTTCTTCTCGGGTGAAAGATGGAGGTGCTTGACGCCGTTACCGCAGAGGAGATCAACTCCTGCCTTCTGCATGGCCAGTTCATAGGCATGAACGAGGGCCCGCCCTCCACCTTTGATGCCGTTGACGGATTGGTAGTACGATCCGACGATTTTTGCATGGTTGGAAAAAGGGGCGTTTGCGGGCGAAACACCGTAGAGCAGACAGTGCATAGACAAAATGGAGATGAGCAGAGGATTGTCCTGCATGTTGCTTAGATATGCGGCCAGCGTGGCGTTGTCCGGGACTGAGGCCATCTCTTGGCGGGAGAATGTGCGCTCAAGGTTCAGGAACGGCGAGGTGTTGAAATTTTCGTGGACCCTGTTCAGATAGGTACGGATGTGTTCGCTGTGGGCAGGAAAAGAGCGGATCAGGTAGTTGGTAAGTTGTTCGTATCCATAAGGGAGATCGAATTCATGGTTTTCGTCCACAAAGCGTATGCGGTCGAACCCTTTTGGGTCGTAGGATTCGTAGGGCAGGTTCTCTATTCCCAGACTGCGAAAATAGCGGTCCAGAATTTCTCCTGGCCCGGCACAGCCCAGATAGTGCAGACCCGTATCGAAATAGACTCCTTGGCGTGTAAATCCTTGTAGTGTGGGTGCCGGTTTATGGAATTTTTCCACCAGGGCGACGCTATATCCGTGGCGGGCCAGAAGCAGTGCTGTCGTCATGCCCGAAATTCCTGCGCCGATGACGACGAAATCTTTTTGCATGGCTTAGAACCTCAGCACAAGGGATGAGTTGGTGCCGCCAAACCCGGCTGCGTTGCAAAGGACGTTTCTGGGGCTGTGGTCCAACGTCTCGGTGACGATGGCCAGCTTTGCCGATGCCGCATCCGGGGTTTCAAAATTGATGTTTGGAGCAATGAACCCATCACGGGCCATGATGGTGGAATAGACAACCACGGATGCGCCGGACATCCACAGCTCGTGTCCGACCATGGATTTGGTGGAGGATACGTCAGGGCGGTGTTCTTCAAAGACATCAAGGATATTGAGCGCCTCCATATCATCCCCTGCAGGAGTGGAGGTGGCGTGGGCACAGATATAGTCGATATCCGCAGGTACCATGTCCGCGGCCTTGATGGCTCCCCGCATGGCACGGGCCAGGCCGCCCCGGTTGGGTACGGAAAGTTTGTCACCGTCTGACGAGAAGGCGTAACCCGCTACTTCGCCCAGAATCCGTGCACCCCGGTGTACGGCCATGTTATAATTTTCCAGCAGAATGACGGCTGCTCCACCGCTGGGAACCAGACCGTCTCGGGTGGCGTCAAAGGGACGACTGGCCGTGGTCGGGGTATCCGTGCGGGTGGAAAAGGCATTCAACCCGTCAAAACTGCACATGGACTGCCAGTTGATTTCCTGGGCACCGCCACAAATCATGCGGTCCTGTCGTCCCAGGGCAATGAGGTCCGCGGCCTGGCCAACAGCGTGCCCGCTGCTTGAACATGCGGAGCTGATGGTCCAGCAGGCCCCCTGGGTTTTAAGCAGGGTGTTCAGATTCATACTCACACAGGAGGTCATGGATCGGAAGACAAGACCGCTGCCGATAAGGGATGTGTCACCGCGTTCTTCCAGCAGCCTGACCTGGTCAAGGGCGGCCATGCAGCTGGAATCGCAACCCATGATGATGCCTGTTCGGTCGTTGTGCAGATCCTCGGGGGCCAGGCCGGAAAGGGTAATGGCTTCCATGGCGGCGGCAAAGGACCATGCGGCAAAGTCGGGCATGGTTTTGAGCTGCTTGCGGCTGAGCCATTTTTTGGGCTCAAAGTCTTTAATGGCTCCGGTCAGCGGGGATGCAAAGCCTCGTTTTGTCCGTTCGGGATCAATGGTAATACCAGATTTCCCCCGGCGAAGGGCCTGGGATACGGTGTTCGTGTCGTTGCCGAGTGAGGAAATGATGCCGATGCCTGTGATGGCGACTCTATTCATACTGTCCGTCTGAAATATATATCGTGCATTGAAGGTTATGTGTAAATGCCGCCGTTGACGGAAATGACCTGCCCCGTGATGTAGGAGGCTCCGGGAGAGCAGAGAAAGGCCACCACTTCGGCCACTTCACGGGGAGTACCTATGCGCCCCATGGGGATGTTTTTGATTATTTTGTCGGTGGGAAGATTCTCAAGCATCTGGGTTGCGATGAATCCGGGAGCCACGGCGTTGACCAAGATGTTGCGCTTGGCGATTTCAACGGCAAGAGAACGGGTTGCACCGATAAGGCCGGATTTGGCTGCAGAGTAATTGACCTGTCCGGCCACGCCTGTTTCGCCCGATGTGGAAGCTATATTCACGATGCGTCCCTGGCGTTTGCGGATCATGCGCGGGAGGACTGTATGGGTGACATTGAAAAATCCGTTCAGATGCACGGCCAGAACATCCTGCCAGTCTTCGTTTTTCATCCAGACCATAAGGTTATCGCGGGTGAAGCCAGCGTTATTGACGACAGCAAAGGGAACGGTTGTTTTCAGGAGGGGGACGAGGGTATCATTACATACCTTACCGTCCGACACGTCGAAGGGCAGAAGAGTGCAGGTGCTCCCGAGCGCTTCGATGGATTGCTGGATGGTGCGGGCACTTTCGTGGTCCGCATGGTAGTTAAGCCAGATATCAAATCCATCTTCAGCTAGGCGCAGGGCAATGGCTTGACCGATACCTTTGCTGGCACCGGTAATAAGAGCTGTTTTCCTGTTATCCATGATTGATGACATATCGCGTAATGTTTGTGTTTAATATTTTTTATAAATAATATCAGATGTTTTGAAGTATATCTATCTATGGAAGATGGTGATATCATCTGTGAGGGATACTTTTTACCATGGATGCATGATGGAATCCGTGGGCAAGATTCGCAGAAAATATTTTTGAATCAAGGACGTTGCCTAAAGCACAAAAAAAGTTCCAATCGCCAGAGCGGTTGGAAAAAAGTTGTTCACTTGTGAGAAAGTATAATTTCTTACGGGACTCTAATCACTAAAGAATGAAGGCTACAAAATCAAGGAGCTTTTTGAGAAAGGAGAAATCCTGAGGGGAAAATAGCATTCATGCAGAGAGGCCTTCCTCTCGGGGAATGTATGTAACTTTCCTCGAGAGGGAAGGCCTGAGTTATCAAATCCAAGTTCTGGATTAGCTGTTCCGACGCAGTGTCAGTAAACCTGCGATTCCTGATCCAAGGAGCCATACGACACCTGGAATAGGAACTGCTGGTGGATTGCATCCACCACCATGGTGTCCATGGTGGCCATTGTCGCCGTGCCATTCACCCTGTCCGTTGTCTCCGTCACCTGAACAGCCCCCGTCACCTGCTCCGTGGCCTGGGCCGCCCCACTCACCCTGTCCGTTGTCTCCGCCACCTGAACAGCCTCCGTCACCTGCTCCAGGGCCTGCGCCCCATTCACCTGAATTGCCTCCATCACCAGGTCCGCCGTTCCAATCTAATCCGCCCCATTCACTCTGTTCGCCGCTCCAGCCAGCAGCTCCACCGCTGTAGGCGTGGGATGATGTTACTAAAAACATCCACGCGAAAAATACCATGCCGAGTACAAGAACTGTTTTTTTCATGCTATGCTCCTGGGGTTGAAGGTTGGCTAAACTGATTCTGGACGCAAGAAGCCCCCAACATGCGATTGGGATCAACGACGATAACAAAAGCAAGAAATGTTCTTGGATAGAAAAGGGATTGGTTGATGAGAAGTTACGCATAAGAAGAAGAAAGGGAGGGGACAATAATTCTGAAAAATACAGCGGAATTTTCTGGATTACCCGGAAAGATTGGCTGGGATTATCCAGTTATATTGGGCATTCGGTGCATGGACAAAGAAAAAGGCCCCATGCATATGCATGGGGCCTTTATGTTTCTGGCTCCCCGGATAGGACTTGAACCTACAACCTAGTGATTAACAGTCACCCGCTCTGCCGATTGAGCCACCGGGGAATACACTGGAACATCTCCAGTGCGAAAGCTTCTAGGTAAATGGAAAAAGGAAGTCAATTGTTTTTTGGAAATATGTTTTTTGGGGGGCCCGATGACGGCGTGAGGAAATGTGGTTTTTGGTATGTGATCTTAGTCGTCCTAGAGGGGTATCCGAGTCATCTGATTTTGTCTTTTCCGAATCCATTCCTCTATGTACTGCTATGCTGGCTGCGTATTGTTGCGGCCTGGGCTTCATCTGTTTTTCCCCGGGCTTCCAAGGCGCGGGTGACTTCTGTCCACAGGGACGGGATATCCGGCCTGAGATGGACGCTCTGCCGGGCCAGGTCTTCGGCAATTTCCGGATCATCGCCTCGATCCAGATAAAGACGAGCCAGAAGATTCAGAGAAAAAGCATCATTAGGATCAAAGACCAATGCCTGATGCAACAGTTCCCGTGCTTTGTCTGCATCACCCTGGTTGATTGCCAGGCTTGCGAGATGTCGGGCAGCCATGCCTTTGCCGTTTTCTGTAGTACCCGCACGTTCGTATATTTTCTGAGCCCGTGGGATGTCGTTGTCTTTTTCCGCCATTTGTCCCAGCCTGAGCAGACTGAAGGTGTGTTCCGGATTATGGGTCAGGCAGGTTTCAAAACTTTTTTTGGCGATTTCTTCTTCCCCTGTTTTTAGGCAGGCACACGCGTAGTTGTACAGAGTCATTAGGTTGTCGCCGTCAGTTTTTAAGACGGTCTGAAACTGTTCTTTGGCCTGTTCCATGCGGCCCAGACGTGCATAGCAGATGCCCAGGGAATTTCTGGCGAGCAGGTTGTCCGGGTCGGCGGCCAGGGCGCACTGGTATTCTTCTGTTGCTCCGTAGATTTCGCCTCGGGTAAAGAGACGATCTGCGCTGATATTCAAGGAGACGGAATCGAAGAATGCGGCTTTTGGAGCCTCCAGCAGCATTGCATGGTCCAGGGCTTTTTTAGCATTTTCCAGAATGTCAGATTTGCTGAAATCGAGGAATGGATATCCGGCAAGGCCGATATGCAGCTCCCCGTCTGTTTGTTTTGCAAAATCAGAACACAGAGTCCTGGCTTTTTGTAGTCCCGAGACCCGATCGATGTCTGGGAAAAAATAGATCAGACAGTTGGTGCTGTAACGGCCACCAATGATGTTCGGACCGAAGGTGGCTTTTATCTGCGCAAGCAGGGTGTGCAGCGTCGTGTCCTGGGGGGCAAGATCGGGGGGGTCGTTTTCTCCCTCTTTGATGCGGATAAGGGCCTGTGCAAAACTCTTGCATTCACCCCGTGCCCGGGTCCAGGAGACAATAAAGTCCCGCAGGGGGTACAAGCCTGTGAGGACATCTTTTTGTACATCCTGAGAAACGGCTTTGTTTGCGCAAGAACCGCCCGTATCAGATTCGTCTCCGGCCAGGGTGAGTTTGTCGCCGGGTTCCGCTGGCCAGGACGGATCATTGAGGTACAGGATTTCCCCCACGGAAATTTCTTCCTGGACGTCCTGGATGAGGACTTCACCTTTATACATGGGGGGGTAGTGGCCAAGTACCTGGCCGGGGGTATCGCCGGTGACCGGGCTTGATGCACCATATTCCCGGGACCAGAGCACAAAGCGCATCCCTTCGGAAATATCCGAGGAGCGTCCTAGATTGAGCAGTACCCGGTTCAGGGGCAGGCCTTTGAGAATCCTCCCGCCCTGATTGACAATATCGGCAAAAGAAAAAACAATATTACCTCCCTGTTCCTTGGCCGTATCAGCTGCTTTTTGTGCTTTTTCCAGAATAATTCTGGCCTGTTCTCCGGCCGGGCGCTGGAACTGCGCACCCTGCATGTCCCGAGGGTAGGTTGCATACCCGGCGGTGCATGTCAGGGAGAGACGTTCTTGGGAGATGGCACAACGATAGGTGTTTTTTGCGATGAGGGCCGTGATGTTACAGGCAAGTTTTGCGCATCTGGCCGGGGATGCCTGGGGCCAGAACACAATGAAGGCTGCTCCAGCCGTGCGGCACACTAGCGCCTGCTCAGGAGTGATTTCCCTGATTTCTTTGCCGATACGGGCAATGAGCGTGTCACCGAAAAAATAACCAAAGCGGGCATTGATCCTTTTAACATTGTCCAGGTCCAGATGGATCAGACCGAAACAGGCTCGGTAGGCATTGTCCACACTTGATTCCGGACCGGGAAGAATGGAGCTCAGAATGGCCTGGATTTCTTTTTCCATGGCTGTCTGAAGAAAAAAATGATTATGCAGTCCGGTGAGGGGATCGGAAATGCTGGCTTTGTAGAGACGGATGTTTGTTAGTCCCAGGTGAGCGATGGCAGGCAAGAAAGGGAGAACGTGTTGTGCCCGCTCATAGGCGATGCCTCGGGCCACAAAAATGCCAAGCAATTTGTCGCCCAGCACCAGAGGAACGAGGAGCCGATCTTTTTCCAGTACCGGGCACAGGGTGGAGGATTCATCATCGGGGAGCATGGATGGGGGAATGGTGGTCGGAAAAGAAAGGGAATGGGACGCAAAGTCGAAAAAATGTTCAAAACATGACTTGAGCAGGTGCTCATACTGGATCAGGTCTCTTCCGGTCAGGGGAGCATTGTCTGCGAGTAAGGGTGGATCAGGAAAGTGCATGAGGATGGAGGGGTTGTAGGTTAGTGTGTCTATATAAATCGGCAAGATAACGACCCGTTGCTGATTCTGAAGGTCTTTTGCACCATGGTTCTGTTTTTGTCCAGAAACGTGAGGATAGGGGCCCGCTCATTTCTCTCGAAAGCATCATGGGCCTTTTCTATCATTACAATATACGTTAAGGATTGCAGGGGCAGCTGGTGCAGTGTCCACATCCCCTGGCAGAGAAAATGATCTTAGATATATCTGTTACGCAATGGTGCGGCATACCACGTTTAACCTTGTGAGGACATGTGCTGTCAGTAGAAATTTTTCATCTTGGGCCCTTAGAGACCAATTGTTATTTATTGTACAACACGGCCGGGAATGCTGTCGTTATTGATCCCGGCGGCAATCCTGAAGCGGTGATTGCCTTTCTTGATGCCAAGGGATTGCGGGTGACCCATATCCTGAATACACATCTGCATTTTGACCATACCGGAGGTAATGCCGAACTGCAGACAAAGACAGGCGCTCCCATTTTAGCCAGTGCCGAAGACGCGTCGCTTATGCAGACCGAGCTTGGAAGGGGGGGATTTATGGGGATGCCCCTGACACCGGCGTTTGATTTTGATCCTCTGAGCGCCGGGCCTCAGCAGTTTTTGGGAGAAATATGCCATGTTCTGGCGACCCCGGGGCATAGCCCAGGAAGCCTGTCGTTTTATTTCCCGAATTTGGGTGCGGTTTTTTGTGGTGATCTTATCTTTTATCGATCCGTAGGCCGGACCGATTTTGTCGGCGGCGATGAAGTGGTACTCAAAAAATCGGCCTATACGCAGATACTTATTCTTCCCGAGACGACGGTTATCTACCCGGGGCACGGCCCCCAGACGGATGTACATGATGCCCGGGTGAACAATCCTTTTTTCAGTGATTTTAAATGATCTAAGCGATGTACGGAGGTGGAAATGTCTGAAAAAATCGTCTTGGATTTTCGCAGTAAGTGTTGAGGTGTCGGGCAGGAGGTAGGTCTCTATCTCCAGTTTAATCAAGGACAGGCTGTGGAGGCCGTGGTGCAGCAGCGGGCCGTGGCACAATTACACAATGCTTTGAAACATCTGCCCGAATGGGCTATGGATACCTGTGCGGACGGTGAGTTTATTCGGGCCAGTTTTTATAAAAAAAGAGATGGAGCTCGTTGTGAACCCTGAACCTCCTTTAACGATGCCCGGGGCGGATATCCTGCCCGTTGTGTTCGCCTGCAGTCCGCGGAAGGGGGGAAACAGCGATCACGCAGCTCTTTCTTTTGCCCGGGGAATACGGGACGCCGGAGGGGATTGCCGGATGATTATGTTGCGAGAATATCGGGTGTCTCCGTGTCTTGGGTGCTCGGCCTGTGCTCGGACCGGGCACTGTGTCCTGGCCCATGAGGACGACGTCGCAGATCTTTTTGCGTTGATTATGCGGGCTCCTTTTCTTTTTTTTGCATCCCCCATCTATTTTTATCATCTGCCAGCCATGTTCAAGGGATTTATCGATCGGGGCCAGAGTTATTATATGCGGGTTTTGCACCGCGATGCGCGGATGTTGGCCTTGCCTTCACGCCGGGCGTATATGGCTTTGTGTGCCGGTCGGCCCAGGGGTGAACGTCTTTTCGAGGGAAGTCTGCTCAGTATGAAATATTTTTTACAAATTTTTCATTGTACCATGCATGGGCATCTTGGTTTCTACGGTATGGATGGGCCGCAGGATTTGCTAAAAGATCCTCAATCGTTGGCAGCTGTGCGGAATATGGGAGCCGAGGCTTGGCATGCACATTGTCATGAGAGAAAATGATGCTGGTATGCTGGCCGTGTTGCATGGCTACGCGCGCTGCGTATTGCAGGGAGCTGGTTTGTTCTTTGGCTGTCGATGCGCATTGTGCGGGGCGGTGATCCGTACCCGGGAAGAACTGTTTCCCGGTGTGTGTCATGCCTGCTGTCTTGAACTTGTGCTGCGCACAGGGGGATACTGTCCGGGGTGTGGTCGTCTCTATGCGTCCGTCGGTGAAGATATCTATCTTTGTTCACATTGCAGGCATGCCCCCGAACCCTGGTCCGGGGTTGGCTTTTATGCTCCGTATTCCGGGCTGCTCAAGTCCTTGATTACCGGGTATAAATTCAGATCAAAATTGGGAACCGGTCGCCTTTTGGGCCGTTTATTGGTCCGTGCGTTTAAGGCTCATGGGCTTAATCGTCCAGATCTGGTCGTCCCGGTTCCTTTACATCCCCGGCGGTTGTATGCCCGGGGGTACAACCAGAGCCTTGAATTGGCCAGGTATATTGTCCCGGAAACAGGTGGCGTCCTGGAATATGGGGCTTTACGTCGAGTTCGCAATACAAAGGCCCAGAGTGGCCTTGAACGTAAGGCCAGGTTGGCAAATATTGAAGATGCCTTTGCCGTGCGTCCCGAATCCGTGCGCAAAAAAAAGATACTTATTGTTGATGACGTCTTGACCACAGGGGCGACTCTGCGTACGTGTGCCCGGACGCTCCTGCGGGCCGGTGCTGCCCGGGTAGAAGTGCTTGTCCTTGCAAGAGCATGAGGTACAGACAATGGAGGACGGATGCGAGAGATTGAAAATGGATTCGTATGGTTTTTCCCCTTCCGATTCTTTTTGCATTCGTAGAATATGAAAAGTCCTTGACGCTGTAGGGCGTAAGGTCTATTAGCCACGTTTCATTCTTTGGAGGTTACGTGATATGTTTGCTATAGTTGAGACAGGCGGAAAACAGTTTCGAGTACAAGAGGGGCTCACAGTTAAGGTTTCCAAACTGGATGCTGAAACAGGTGCTGAGATCTCTTTGGATAAGGTATTGATGGCAGGTAAGGGCGAAGAGCTGAAGATCGGTGCTCCCTATGTCGAAGGTGCTCAAGTCACCTGCGAAGTCGTCGAACACGGCAGGGATAAGAAGATCATTATTTTTAAAAAGAAAAAGCGTAAAGATTACCAAAAGAAACAGGGCCATCGTCAGGATTTTACAACTATTAAAGTAACAGCGATCCAGGCCTAGCAGGAGGATCTCATGGCACATAAAAAAGCAGGTGGTAGCTCCCGTAATGGCCGCGATAGTGCAGGCCAGAGACGCGGAGTCAAAAAATTTGGAGGCCAGCCGGTCCTGGCTGGAAATATTCTGACCCGTCAATTGGGAACCAGAATCCATCCTGGGAAGAATGTCGGGATGGGAAGGGATTTTACCCTTTTTGCGCTCTGTGATGGTGTGGTGGAGTATGAAAAATACCGTCGCAATAAAAAGGTCAAAAGCAGGGTACACATTATTCCCGCATCGGCCTAGTCCGTATTTTTATTTGCTGACTGTTCCAGGACCGCTCCAGGGGTTTTCCCTTTGGGCGGTCCTTTTGTCTGGGAGTGTTTACCATTGTATGGTAGGCAGTAAAAGATCTTTGAGGCTGAACTCTGCTTCAATGATGTATAACCTTTTGGGGAACTAATGAAATTTGTTGATGAAGCGGAAATCCTGGTCCGTTCGGGTAAAGGCGGCGCTGGATGTGCTTCTTTCCGCCGGGAGAAATACATCCCCAAGGGCGGCCCGGATGGTGGAGACGGCGGTAAAGGCGGTGATGTTATTTTTCGGGCCAGCGATAAGCTTTTAAGCCTCTATGATTTCAGACATAAACGTGTCTATGAAGCCGAAAACGGCAGACCTGGTCAGGGCAAGATGTGTTATGGCCGGGCCGGTGAGCATATGGTTGTGGATATTCCTGCAGGCACTCTGATTTATGAACTTCAGGAAGACGGAAGCGAAGTGCTGATCGCTGACCTTGTGAATGATGGCCAGGAAGTGAATCTGGTGCAGGGTGGTCGCGGCGGTAAGGGGAATACTCATTTTAAGTCCTCAACCATGCGTGCCCCCCGTTTTGCACAGCCGGGAGAACCCGCTGTAGAGATGCGTATCCGTCTGGAACTTAAATTCCTGGCTGATGTCGGGTTGCTGGGACTGCCCAATGCGGGCAAGTCTACCTTTATTTCTGTTATTTCCGAAGCCAGACCAAAAATTGCAGCCTATCCCTTTACAACCTTGAATCCCAATCTGGGCGTGGTTGTCAGGGACGATGGACTGCGCATGATTATTGCGGATATTCCCGGGCTGATTGAAGGGGCGTATTCCGGGTTGGGGCTGGGTCATACCTTTTTGAAGCACGTGGAACGCACCCGGTTTCTCGTGCATATTTTGAGTGCTGAAGATATTGCACCCGAAGACCCTTGGGCCGGTTTTGCACTTATCAATGAAGAGTTGCACAAGTACAAGTCCTCATTGTCCGAAAAGATACAGATCCAAGTGGTGAACAAGATTGATCTGCTGACTGACGATGAACTTAGTGTACTGCAGGACGCTGCTGTAAAGTCTGGAAGGAAGATCTTTTTTATATCTGCCTTAGAACGTAGCGGCGTTGATGAGCTTCTTGGAGCAATGTGGGAACGGATGAGCGATGGCGCATCCTCCTTTTCGGACGAGTAAGCCATGGGTAAACAATGATCATTCATGATATTGAGGCGTGCAGAACCTTGCGTCGGGATGTTCTCGCCGGTGCCAGGCGGGTCGTGGTCAAGGTGGGCAGTGCGGTACTCACGGATGGAAACGGTCTGGATTTGCGTGTTGTCAATCGTCTTGCCGATCAAATGGCCGGGCTGCATGACAAGGGAATTGATTTTGTGCTGGTCACCTCGGGAGCGGTTGCTGCTGGCTGTCAGGTTATGCGTTCCTGCCATACACGCAAGGATCTGGCGTATAAGCAGGCTACCTCGGCCATCGGGCAGAGCCGGCTTATGCATTTTTATGATGAGGCCTTTGAACGCTACAGAGTTGTCACCTCGCAGGTTCTGCTGACCCGGGATGATCTTGGAAACAGGGAGCGTTTTTTAAACGCCCGGAATACCCTGTCCATGCTCCTGGACTGGCGGGTGATCCCGATCATCAATGAAAATGATACGGTCGCGGTCCAGGAACTCAAATTTGGTGACAATGACGCCCTGGCTTCCTTGATTCTGAATATTGTCGAGGCCGATCTGTTGATTAATATCACGTCAGCGGACGGGGTTTTTGATGACAATCCTCAGAAAAATCCCGACGCAACATTTTTGCCCTATATCGAAGACATCGCCTCGCTGCCCTTGGAGGAAATCTGTAAGGGTAAAACCAGGAGCGGAACCGGTGGAATGTACAGCAAGTTGCTTGCGGCCCGGCGTTCGGCTCAGCTGGGCGTCCCGACCCTGATTCTTTCTGGGCGGACTCATTTCGGATTGGAAAAAGTTTTTGCAGGTGAAGAGCTTGGTACATGGATTATGCCCGAGTCCAGGACCATTTCCCGTAAAAAATTCTGGATGGCTTATAATCTTGTGCCTTCGGGTTCCATCATCGTTGACGAAGGAGCAGCCAAGGCACTGACGTGTTGCGGAAAGAGTCTTTTACCGGTAGGAATCACCCGTGTTCAGGGAGATTTCGGCATGGGTGATCTGGTGCGTATCGAAGAGACGTCCGGGCATTCCATCGGCGTGGGACTGACCAATTACAGTGCGGCCGAATTAGGCCGCATCATGGGGCGCAATACCTCGGAGATTGAGGTTATCCTCGGCCATGTGCTGTATCCGGAGAGTATTCATCGCGACAATATGCTTCTTGATGCCGCTCTGTAGTCTTGTGCTCTTTTGCCATTGTCCGACCTTCTCATGCATTGATACAAAAAAAGGCTCACCTGCGATTTCGCGTAAAAGCGGGCCCTTGTTGTCCGCTCTCTTTTGATCAGAGAGTGCCGGGCAGGATGCATTGAGCAGGTATTTATCCGTACGTTGTTTGTCCATGATCGAAGAAAAAATTGATTTTGAGGGTGATGTCCATGACGTTGGAAAAATATATTCCTCCCTGTGTCCTGACTATCGCGGGGTCGGATTCCGGAGGAGGGGCCGGCATCCAGGCTGATCTCAAGACCATGACTGTTTTGGGAACATATGGGTTGTCGGTGATCACTGCTTTGACAGCTCAAAATACGACCGGAGTCTATGGCATAGAACCGGCTTCTCCGGAGTTCGTGGCCAAACAGCTTCAGGTGGTTCTTGATGATTTTCCTCTCAAGGCGGCCAAGACCGGGATGCTTTTTTCAGCCGAGATCATGGAGGCCATCGTCCCTTTGTTGCGTAAGGTCTCCATTCCTTTGGTGGTTGATCCTGTCTGTGTCAGTCAGAGTGGTCATCGTCTGCTGCAGGAAGATGCCATCGGAGTCATGCGTACCCTTGTTTTGCCCCTGGCGACCCTGGTGACGCCCAATCGTCCCGAGGCGGAAACCTTGACCGGTATGCGTATTGATTCCCCGGATGATGTCCGGGAGGCGATTACACGTATTCTGGATATGGGCTCCAAGGCCGTGCTGCTCAAGGGCGGGCATTTTGAAGGTGATGTTATGGTGGACTGGCTCGGAATGCCGGGGCAGGAGCCTGTACCTTTAAAGCATGCCCGGGTGTGCACAAAAAATGTCCATGGCACGGGATGCACGCTTTCGGCTGCCATAGCCGCATATCTTGCCCGCGGGACAGCGCTTGAGAATGCCGTTGTGCTGGGTAAAGAGTATCTTTTGAACGCGCTTACACAGAGCTTTGATCTGGGCCATGGAGATGGTCCGACGAACCATTTAGCCCCCTTCATGTCTCATTTCGGATATTGACAGCCAAGGGGTCCATGTTTACATACCCGTCTTTGTATCTTGCGAGGGTGGCGGAATTGGTAGACGCACTGGCCTTAGGAGCCAGCGGGTAACCGTGAGAGTTCGAGTCTCTCCTCTCGCACCATAAGACACTTGGCAGTCCATGTCTTCAGGTCATGGCCTCTGCTTATATAAGGAGGAATATTTTAGATGGAATACACAGTTGAAGAAATAAGTCCTGTAAAACGGAAAGTGAATGTTGAGGTTGCTGCGGATGAGGTGAATGCATCCATTTCCGCCACCATCGCCTTGTATCGCAGAGATGTTGATATCAAGGGATTCCGCAAGGGGAAGGTCCCCGCGCAGTTGATTGAGACCCGCTATGGCAAAAAGTTGTACAGCGAAGCTACCCAGGATTTGATCAATTACCATATCAATACCATCCTCAATGAGATGGAAGTGACTCCTATCGGACGTCTGGATATGGCTCCCAAGGGCTCTGAAATTCTTGAAAAGGGAAAGCCCTTTGCCTATTCTTTTGCCTTTGAAGTCATGCCTTCTTTTGATCTTCCCGAGTACAAGGGACTCAAGGTCGAAGAGGAAGAGGTGGTTATCAAGGAAGAAGAAGTGGATCGGGTTATTGAGCGGATGCGTGACAATGCCGCCAAGCTCGTGCGCGTAGACGAAATCCGTACAGCCCAGGATGGGGATGTCGTCATGATCGACTTTGAGGGTTCCAAAGATGGCAAGCCTCTGGAAGGTATCAAAGCTGAAAATTTCGAGCTTCTTCTAGGTGAAGGAAGTGCACTGAAAGCCTTTGAGGATATCGTTAAAAAGCTCAAAGCCGGCGAAAAAGGCAGTGGGACCGTAGTGTTCCCCGCAGATTTCTTGAATAAGGAATTGGCCGGTCAGGAAGTTGAAATGAAGGTGAACCTGCACTCCATCAAGAAAAAGGACCTTCCTGAGGTCAACGATGCCTTTGCCGCTAATATAGGCGGGTACAAGACTGTGCAGGAACTGCGGGATATGATCCACAAGTCCTATGCAACGTCCAGTAAGAATCTGCATAAGAGTGCTGCCCAGAAGAAGCTGCTTGATGAGCTCAAGGATCAGGTAACATTTGACCTGCCGCCTGTACTGGTGGAAGCGCATATCGACCAGAAGATCCATACTATGCGTGAAAAGATGGAACAGCAGGGCAAAAGCATGGAATCTGTGGGCAAGACCCCCGAAGAATTGCGGGCCCAGTTCCGTGAGGACGCTGAAGATATCGTCAAGGCTGAAATTTTTCTGATGGCTGTGGCCGAAGATGCGGAACTTGAGGTCCAGCCTCAGGAAGTTGATCTCATGCTGCAGAAGATGGCCATGCAGTCTGGTCAGGATTTCAATGCCCTCAAGGATTACTACGAGCAGAATAATCTCATGGTTCCCCTTCGGGACAGAGCACTTCAGGACAAGGCCATGGATCTCATCTATGACCAGGCTGAAGTGACCATTGTTCCTGCGGCCGAGCATAGCTCTGCCGACGTCTAAGCATCATCCCTGTAGTTTTCGTAACGAGCTTGAGACCGGGGGGATGATCACGTCCCTCCGGCTTTTCTTTTCTGAAGGCCCCTCCTTTTCCTGTCCTTGTTCTATTCTAACTTATTGTATATATTTTATTGTACTGAGCCTGTTCCGGTCCATGATCAAGGACAGGTCGTAGTCATTGTCGGCAGCACGCAATTTCTGTGCTTTCCGTTCCCACTGGATACCCGCCCGTTATTGTGAAGACATGTCCACGGGGAAATCCGGGTCCGCCATTTTTAGACCAAATCTCAAGGGGGATAGAATGGTCACGAATACAGTACCTATTGTCATTGAAACCTCCGGCCGCGGAGAAAGGGCGTACGATATCTATTCCCGGCTGCTCAGGGACAGAATTATTCTGCTTGGAACGCCCGTTGACGACAACGTCGCCAATCTCATCTGCGCCCAGCTCCTTTTTCTGGAATCGGAAAATTCTGAAAAACAGATAAACATGTATATCAATTCCCCTGGCGGCTCCGTGACTGCGGGCATGGCCATATATGATACCATGCAGTATATTTCTGCACCTGTGGCCACCTTGTGCATGGGGCAGGCCGCGAGTATGGGCGCCGTTCTTTTGGCTGCCGGAGAAGCAGGTAAACGTTACTCCCTGCCCAATAGCAGAATTTTGATTCATCAGCCCATGGGAGGCTTCCAGGGGCAGGCCACGGACATTGACATCCAGGCCAAAGAAATTATTCGTTTGAAGTCTAGGCTCAATGAGATCCTTGCACACCATTCTGGCGCGGATATCGCAAAGATCGAACAAGATACGGACAGAGATTATTTTATGAGTGCTGCGGAAGCAGCAGAATATGGCATCATTGACGAAGTCCTCACCAGTAGAAGTGAGATGAACACAAAGAAATAGAGGTGGATTATGGCCAAGAAAACCAAAACTGGAGACTTGACCTGCTCGTTTTGTGGCAAGTCCCAGGGTGATGTGATACGGCTCATTGCCGGTCCTGATGTCTATATATGTAACGAGTGCGTTGCTCTGTGTGAAGAAATCATCATGCAGGACAATACGAAAGAGGGAAATTTCGGCTCCGCAGAAATTCCTCGCCCGGACGAAATACACAAGGCCCTTGATGACTATGTCATCGGTCAGGAAATGGCCAAAAAGGTTCTCTCCGTTGCCGTCTATAATCATTATAAGCGGATCAACTATGCGGGTAGTGGAACAGGGGATGTGGAACTGGATAAGAGTAACATCCTGCTGGTTGGCCCCACTGGCAGCGGTAAAACTCTGCTGGCCCAGACATTGGCGAGAATCCTCAATGTCCCTTTTGCTATTGCCGATGCCACGACGCTGACCGAAGCCGGATATGTCGGGGAGGATGTTGAAAATATTCTGGTGCAGCTCGTACAAAACGCTGATTACGATCTCGATGCTGCGTCCAAGGGTATCATCTATGTTGACGAAATCGACAAGATCGCAAGAAAATCCGAGAGCACATCCATAACCCGTGACGTTTCCGGCGAAGGTGTCCAGCAGGCCCTTTTGAAGATCATTGAGGGCACCGTTGCCAATATTCCTCCTAAAGGCGGGCGTAAGCATCCCCAACAGGAATTCATCCATCTGGATACCAGCAATATCCTGTTTATTCTTGGCGGAGCTTTTATCAATCTGGAAAATATTATCCAGCAGAGACAGCAGGGCAATGTTATGGGATTCGGTGGTAAAGGGATTGCGGCCAGAAAAGACCCTTCCGAGTTGCTGAAGGATGTTCATCCCGATGACCTGATCAAGTTTGGGATTATTCCTGAATTTGTTGGACGGATTCCCATTATTTCTGCTCTTGAAGAACTCACGGAAGAAGATCTTGTCCGGATTTTGACGGAACCCAAAAATGCATTGGTCAAGCAATACCAAAAGATGCTTGAAATTGATGGAGTCAAACTCAGTTTTACCCAAAATGCCCTCAAGGCCATTGCTGCCAAATCCATTGTCCGCAAGACAGGGGCCAGAGGACTGCGCAATGTTCTTGAATCTATCATGCTCGGGGTCATGTATTCCATTCCTTCCATGAACGGGGCCAAGGAGTGCTTGATCAACAAGGCAGTGGTTAATGACCAGGTCGAGCCCATTATCCTGTTTGAAAAGCAGGCCCAATCCGCATGATAGTCATTTTTTGCAGTGACGCAGGCCACAGCGAAAAATGCAGTACTAGGTAACGCCCTGTCTTGCTACAGTGAACACCTGACGAGGTTTGTCGGGGAATCCCAATCGTCTGCACTCCTTTTATTTTTTTGAGGATTGGAGATGCGAGGCGCGAGGCGGGTGGGTTGTGTCGTTTGAGTGCAACTATCCTTTGAAAATATCCCGGAAAATTACAGGCCGAGAAAATCATGCCGAATTCATACAGTGTTTCGAATCCCGAAGATGGAATCCTGACGTTGACCGTTCCCCTCATGTCTCTGCGGGAAGTAGTCATGTTCCCCCGATCCATTATACCTCTTTTTGTGGGGCGCAAGACCTCAATCATGGCCATTGAAAATGCCCTGGAAGAGCACGGAAAGGAAATTTTTCTTGTCTCCCAACGGGATGCCAATATTGAGACCCCAAAACAGGAAGATCTTTTCCATGTCGGGACCGTGAGCAAGATTTTGCAAATGCTCAAGCTGCCTGACGGAACGATTAAGGTCCTGTTTGAGGGGTTGTACCGGGCGCAGATTGATCAGATCGATGACATGGATAAGGCGGTTCCCATGGTCAGAGTCACGTCCATGCCTGAGGTGGATAGCCGTACTCCTGAATCCGAGGCGCTGGTCAGGGCGACCCAGGATGCTTTGAAAGAGTATGCCAGAATCAATCAGAAACTGGCCAATGAAAGTATTCTGGCCATATCCACGTTGAGTTATCCCGGCCGATTGGCCGATTCCATCATGCCTCATCTGCGTCTTGATTTTCAGAAAAAGCAGACGGTCCTTGAAGAACTGCATCCCATAGAACGCCTGGAAAAGGTGTACTCGTATCTGCAGGAAGAGATAGAAGTGTATGGCCTGGAACGGAAGATAAAGTCCCGGGTTAAAAAGCAGATGGAGCGCAATCAGAAAGAATATTATCTCGGAGAACAGCTCAAGGCCATTCACAAAGAAATGGGCGAGGAGCAGGATCCCCAATCTGAAATGAAGGAGCTGGAAGATCAACTGGCTGCTTTGGACATGCCTGACGAGGCCAGAGAACGAGGGGCTGAGGAAATCAAAAAGCTGCGGCGTATTCCGCCTTCTTCCGCCGAATATGGGGTCATCCGTAATTATATTGATTGGATTTTATCCCTGCCCTGGAATGCTCTCCAAGACGAATCCATAGATATCCATGCAGCCCAGAGGATTCTGGATGAAGATCATTACGGCCTGGAAAAACCCAAAGAACGGATCCTGGAATATCTGGCAGTTCAGTCTCTGGTACAAAAGCTTAAAGGGCCGATTCTTTGCCTGGTAGGACCTCCCGGCGTGGGTAAAACATCCCTTGCCAAGTCCATTGCGCGGGCCATGGGACGTGAATTTGTCCGGCTGTCATTAGGCGGAGTGCGTGATGAAGCGGAAATCAGGGGGCATCGCAGAACGTATGTGGGAGCCATGCCCGGCAAAATCATCCAGTCTCTCAAACGGGTTAAATACAACGATCCTGTATTTTGTCTGGATGAGGTGGACAAAATGAGTACGGATTTTCGAGGGGACCCTTCATCCGCCCTGCTTGAAGTGCTTGATCAGGAGCAAAACAATTCATTTAATGATCATTACCTGGATTTGGATTACGATTTGTCCAGGATTTTTTTCATTACTACGGCGAACAGTCTGTCGAACATTCCTGGTCCCCTGCAGGATCGGATGGAGATTATCGAAATTCCGGGATATCTGGAAACAGAAAAAATACATATTGCCATGGATTTCCTTTTGGCTAAACAGTTTGAGGCCAATGGTCTGGAAAAGGTCGGCGTGACCATGTCCAAAGGTGCGGTGCAGGAAATCATTCAGCATTATACCCGCGAGGCCGGGGTCAGGAATCTTGAACGCGAGATCGCGTCGGTCTGTCGCAAGATAGCCCGAAAGATTGTGGAGAATACCCCTTTGACCAAGGCTCCTGCTATTACCAAGTCCAATGTGCATACCTATTTGGGGGTACCCAAGGTCCGTCATGGTGTGCGTGAAGACCAACCCCTCGTGGGTGTGTGCACGGGGCTGGCATGGACCCAGGTAGGGGGGGAACTCCTCTTGGTGGAAGTTGCGTTGATGCCAGGATCGGGCAAGATCGAAATCACCGGAAAACTTGGCGATGTGATGCAGGAAAGTGCTCGGGCGGCCTTGAGTTATATCCGCTCCCGGGCTGAGGTATTCGGTCTGCGTTCTGATTTTTACAAAGGCATCGACATCCACGTGCACGTCCCTGAAGGGGCAACGCCCAAGGATGGCCCTTCGGCGGGTATTACTCTGGCCACAAGCCTGATTTCTGCATTGTTGAATATTCCCATCCGCAATGACGTTGCCATGACCGGTGAGATTACGCTCCGTGGACGGATATTGCCCATAGGCGGCTTGCGCGACAAGCTGCTGGCCGCGTACCGTGGAGGGATTGAAACCGTGCTTATCCCGGCGGACAATGAATCAGACCTCAAAGATGTTCCGGACGCTATTTTGAAGAATCTTGAGATTGTCTGTGTGCAGCATCTTGATGATGTCTTGTGCAGAGCGTTGGTGGGTACCTCGGAGGAAACGCTTTTTTGCGGTAAAGGGCATCTTATCCCTCTGTCGACAACCCTGTTCCAAGATGATGGTCGGGTCCAACCTCAATAAGGTCCAGGGCTCCTGTTGTTGCGTCGAATCTTGTTATATGTGCATTGATTACCCGGGCGTTTGTGCTGCAAGCGCCCGGTATCAACCGGCGTCATGTCGGTTTTTTTATGGTGTGGGAAAATAGTCCCAGACCTTGAGGATATGGGATTTTGCACCTCTATGTCCACGCATGCCGCCAGACATATCGCCCGGAACGCATCTGTGATTGCCGGGGCGACCCTGCTCAGTCGGATTCTGGGGTTTGCCCGGGATCTCATCGTTGCCTTTGCCCTGGGGGCAGGGCCGCTGGCGGATGCTTTTTTTGTGGCTTTTCGTCTGCCCAATCTCCTGCGTCGTCTCTTTGCCGAAGGCTCCCTGACCATGGCCTTTGTGCCAGTGTTTACGCGCGTCAGGCAGGATCAGGGCGACGAAGCCGCTTTTGTCCTGGCCCGTTCAATCCAGATCTGGCTGTTGATTATCCTGGGCGTCATTGTCCTTATGGCCATGCTGTTTGCTGAACCGATTGCCCTGATCGTTGCCCCCGGATTTTCCCGAGACCCTGCATTGCTGGCCACTACGGCCACCCTGGTACGCATCTGCTTCCCTTACATCCTGTTCATCTCCGGTGTTGCCTTGTGTATGGGGGTCCTCAATTCCATGGGGCATTTCCTGGCCCCGGCACTGGCTCCTTGTGTCTTGAATATCGTGCTTATCCTATGCGCCCTGGGAGCCGTATGCATGGATCTTTCCGTACCCCATGCCCTGGCTTTCGGAGTACTGGTGGCTGGAATGGGGCAATGGCTTTTGCAGCAGCCCTTTTTACATCGCCAGGGCTTCTATTGGAAGGGCCCTGTTCGGATATACGATCCCGGGGTCAAACGCATAGGCACACTCATGCTCCCGTCTGTGTTCGGGTCTGCCGTCTATCAGCTGAACATTTTGCTGGGAACGATGCTGGCTTCTTTTCTTCCTCTGGGGAGTATTTCCTATCTGTATTATGCGGACCGGCTGGTCCAGTTTCCTCTGGGAATTTTTGGTGTGGCCATTGGTACGGCTGCTCTGCCGTCCCTGGCTGGCCTGGCCGCGCGCAGGGAATGGCAAGGATTTGCCTCTGCCCTTTCTTCATCCATGCATCTGACCCTGGTCATCAGTCTGCCTGCGGCCGCAGGCCTGGCTGCTCTGGCCACTCCCATCGTCTCTTTGCTTTTTGAACGCGGGGCCTTCTCGACAGCTGCTGTGAGTGGAACCGCTTTTGCCCTGCAGGCCTATGCCGCGGGGTTACCCGCCTTTTCCTGTGTGCGTTCTCTGGTTTCAGCCTATTACGCTCTTGAAGATACGAAAACACCTGTGTGGGTAGCTGTGGGGTGTTTGCTTCTTAATATTGGTATGGGGCTTATCCTGATGCAGTTCTGGGGACATGTGGGTCTGGCCGTGGCCACCAGTCTTTCCTCCTGGGCCAATGTGCTTTTACTTATCTGGCTGCTGGCGCGGAAAAAAGGGATCAATGCTCTTGAGTCTTCTTCTGCAACCTTGCCCAAGGTGATCTTCCTTAGTCTCATCGTGCTGGCCGGCGCAGGATGCACCGCATCCAGCCCTCTGGTGGCCTTTGCCCTGATCCCTTTCTGGATCGTGGGATTTTTGGCCCTGGCCCGGATGTGGTCTGTTCCTGAGATCAGCATGCTCCTTGATGCCCTGCGTTCCCGTGTTGTCAGAAAAAGGGGTGGGGCGTGAATCTGACGGTTGCTTCCCCGGTTCCTGCTGCCCGGGATTTTTTTCCCCGGGGATTGTGTCAGCCAGATAAGGGTTTCAGATTTTCCACAGATGCCTTGCTCCTGGCATGTTTTGCAGATATCAAAAGAGGGGAGATTGTGGTTGATCTGGGGACCGGATGCGGAGTAGTCGGTCTGGGAGTTCTGCTCCGAAACAGTGACCTGGGCATCCGGATCAAGGGGATAGATGTCGAGGACGAAATGGTACATGCTGCCCGGGCCAATGTGCGTGCCCTGGAATATGACGGGCAGATGGAGATCTTTCAGGGAGATGTTCGGGATTTAGGCCGGATTATTCCATCCGCATGCGCGGATGTGGTGGTCTGCAATCCTCCGTACCGTCAGCCAGGACGCGGTAAATCCTGCGCGGATGCTCTCAAAACCAGGGCCCGTTTTGAGGTCCGGGCGACATTGCCGGAGTTTGTGGCAGGGGCAGGGTTTATGCTCAAAAATCGTGGACGTATCTATCTTGTGTATCTTGCGGAACAACTTGATCTTCTCTTTGCAGCCATGCAGGCCTCGCAGATGGTGCCCAAACGTGTTTTGCCTGTGCATGCTAGGCCCGGGGAACCCGCCAGGCTCGTTCTGGTGGAAGGGCGCAAAAATGGTGGTCAGAGTCTGGTTATGGACAGCCCGCTTTTTTTGTACCAATGCGCTGAGCATCAGACCTGGTTGAGTTCGCAGGCCTTGGCATTTTGTCCTTTTCTGGGGTGTAATGTCGGAAATAAATGTACGTAGTGCGTAGTGCACAGACGGCAGGGATACCCCCTGGCCATAGTTCTTTTGAACATCGGGTCTTCGTGGAGGAGAAATGATTGATATACATAGACAGCTAGTGCGGACATGCTGGTTTGTTGCCGGGTTGATGATCCTTTTCTCGGGGCTTGCATGTGCCGGTGAAGGATTCCCCGCTGTGCTTATCGACCGGGACGCTGCCCTTGCGGTCGCACATAATGTGACCGCGGAACGTTATCCTGATGCCGACACAGTGCTTGTGGATGCGCACACCTGGGTACGTTATAATGAAGATGGAACCTATGTGCAGCGTGACGAGAGATACCAGAAAGTGCTTACCCAGGAAGGGGTGGCATCCCTCAAATCCCTGTCGTCCTGGTTTACCGTTCCTTACAATACCACCCGGTTTGTCCTTGTGGAGGTCATCAGACCCGACGGCTCGGTGATACCTATCGACGTGGCTGCCAATGCACGGGTGATGATCGATCGCAGTCAGATGGACGCCAATATCTATAATCCCAACGATAAGATCCTCTCTGTGAATCTGCCCGAATTGGGTATCGGCGACGTGGTGCACTACAGTATGGATGATGATTTCTCTAAGGTCCGCATACCCGGAAGTTTCAGCGATATGGTCCCGTTTGAGGGTCCGTATCCCATTGTTCACACAGCCTATACCCTTGTGGCTCCCGTAGCCTTGCCTCTCAGAAAAACGGCTCTTAGAGATCCCGTGGGAAATACTGTTGCACATACAGAACGCCGCACAGGGAAAAGCATTATCTATACCTGGGAAGGGACACATATTCCTCAGGTGTTTCCTGAACCGGACATGCCGTCTTTTCATACCGTAAGTCAGCGCAGCCTGGTGAGTACCATTCCGGACTGGGAATGGATTTCACGCTGGTACTGGAATCTTTCCAAACCTCATCTGGAACAGGTGACGCCGGCGATGAAGACTACGGTTGAGGAATTGATGAAAGGAATGGATACCCCGCAAAAACAAATACGGGCCATATTTACCTGGGTGTCCCAGGAAGTGCGTTACCTCGGGCTTACCCTGGAAAAAAATGCTCCGGGATATGAACCCCATCCCGTGGACATGACTTTTGAGCGCAGGGCCGGTGTCTGTCGGGATAAGGCCGCTTTGCTCGTGGCCATGCTCCGTCTGGGCGGGTTTGATGCCTACCCCGTGTTGATCATGAGTGGTCCCAAAAAAGATCCCGAAGTCCCTCTGCCTTTTTTTAATCATGCCATCAGTGCGGTGCGCATGGCTGATGGGACCTATCTGCTCATGGATCCCACGGATGAGCACAGCCGAGAACTTTTCCCGCCCTATCTCAATAATTGCAGTTATCTGGTGGCTACACCTACGGGCGAAACACTGCATACCAGCCCGAGTATTCCAGCCCGGGAGAATCTGCTCAAGATCACCACCTCCGCTAGGCTTACGACCGGCGGCAGGCTGGACGCCCAGTCGCAGTTACGTTTTTTGGGCATCAACGACAGTGCGTATCGGGGATTTTTTGTCCGTGCCCCCCAGGAAAAGCAGCGAGCCTATTTTGAAGGCGCCCTCAAGGAAGCCTTCCCCGGAGCGGTACTCCAGAAGATAAAGGTTCTGCCTGAAAATAGTATGGATACCTCGGTCCCCCTGGAGGTACATCTTGATTTTCAGGTGCCCCATCCCCTTGCAGGCACCGATCCGGTGGTCATGTTGCCTGTGCCCCCCATGGGGGAAAATATAGGTATCGCCCGGATGCTCATTGATAAGATGGGACTAGAAACCAGACGCTATCCTCTGTTTTCTCAGTATGCCTGCGGGGTTGAAGAGACGTTTGTGCTGGATCTCGGTCAGGGGGTGGGTCAGCTGGTCAGCAGTCCTGCTCCAGTGGTCTGGCATTCCCGGGAAATGTCTTTTGAGCAATCTTTTGAGATCAAAGATAACCAGCTTACTGCCAGACGTCTGTTTACGCTGAATCTTCCCGAATACAGTCCCAAAGAGTATGTGAACCTTAAGCATGCTCTGGTCAAAAGAGAACAGCAGCAACGGGGGGAATGTATTTTTGCCGCCCGAGCCCAAGTACAGGATGACGCTTCCTGGTATGCCTCTTTTACCGCCGATGCGGTCATCCTGAGCAGGGATGTGACGTATGAGGTGCAGGATGACCATACCTGGGTGGCCAGAGAACATGTGCGCAAGAAAATTTTGACCTATGCGGGCAAAAAGGAAAACAGCGAAATCAGTATTGATTATACACCGGTCTGGGAAAATGTGCGTATCGTCAATGCCTCTGTCACGGCTTTGGACGGGGCTGTGCGGACCATTGAGCCCCAGGAGATCAACCGTATGGATGCCCCCTGGGTCGGGAAAGCTCCCAGGTACCCGGCGGCCAAGACTCTGGTGGCGAATCTGCCCGGAGTGGAGCAGGGCAGTGTCCTTGAATATACCATTGAACGCAGTCTGAAAGACCAGCCTTTTTTCTCCATGCTTGAAACCATGGCCTCTGAATATCCGGTGGTTCGTGAGGATGTGCTGATCCGTGTCCCTCGGGATCTTGCTGTTCGGGTTTTGAAATCTGACCAGGGATGGGGGCTGGAAAAGATGTGGGTTCGGAAATCCGAAAAGGTCATAACTGCCGACAGGACAGTGAAGGATGGCAGAGTGGAATACGCATTCAGCGCGCGTAGGGTGCGACCCGTTGTGCAGGAGAAGAATTTGCCCCCTGGATACACGTATCTGCCCTCAGTGGCCATGACTTCCGGAACCTGGAAGGGATATGCCCAGATGATGTCTGGTCATTTTTTTACGGCTGCTGCGGCTGGAGAGATGACGGCTAAAGAGGCCCGCCGTCTTGTTTCCGGTGTGTCAGGAGATCTGGAAAAAATTCGGGTTATCCGGGATTTTGTGGCCAAAAATATTACCCAGACCGGACCGGACCTTAACGACGGTCCCTGGAACAATCTGTCAACCGCGGATACGACGCTGGAAGACGGGTACGGAAATTCGGCAGATACGGCCATCCTGTTGTATGCCATGCTCAGGGCCGTAGGTTTTGAGCCCCGATTTGTGGTCGCCGGAGATGCCCCTGCAGTGGTTGAGTTGCAGGGGCTTATGCGCAGTTTTGTGTCGCCGGGCTGGCTGGGCGATGTGCTTGTCCGGGTGAAGGTCGGGGACCAGGAACTGTACCTGAACGATACCGATGAATATGCGCGTCTTGGGACGACCCCGCACCATGCTCTGCCCGGTCTTGTTCTGCCCGCGGGAGAGGTGGAGATTATCAGAGCTGCCAAGGAGATGACTGATCGTGACGGATTTGCGTACGATATCACACTGCAGGAAAATGGTGATGCCAGGATTTCTCTGATCCATACCTTGTGGGGTGCAGCATACTCTTCCCGGCACAAAATGTTGGCTGAAATGTCTCCGGAAGCGGCTAGAAGATACCAGTTGGAACAGGCATCCGGTATCAGCCTTAATGCACAGCTTATCACGTATTCAAAGGATTTTGAGGCCTATCCCGGCAGGGAGACCTTGACGGTATTTGCGAAAAAATTCGGAACCCGGCAGGGCGAATTTTTGTATCTGGATCTTCCGGGAATGATCAAGGGATTGGCCGGAGTGGATGGTGAGAGCAGGGTGAATCCCCTGTATCGGGACGAAGGTACCTATGCTTCCATCCGGGTCCGTGTGCATCTGCCGGCAACGGTCAAAGACATTGTCATTCCGCCGGCGGCAACGTTGAGGGTTCCCGTGGCCAAGGGGGGCTTTGTTGCGGTGAAAACCATGTGTCTGCCTTCAGCGTCGGGATTGCTCGCGGATATTCCCTGCCGCACCGTTGATGTGCAGATCCAGGCCGATGTTGATCCCATGGTGGTCCCGCCCAATGCCTATGCTCTGGTGCGGGAGGCCGAAGATATTCTGGCCCGTCAGGCGCAGGGGACGTTGATGCTTCGCCTCAAAACCGATTAACTGGATGTTGGGGTGTGCCGCATAAAAAAAGATCGTCCGGAATAGAGGGCGATCTTTTTTATTGGGTTGTCAAAGGGCACAGAGAGGCATGGCGGGAAAAATTTGAGATCTTGGGTTGGTTTTATCCTTCCCCCCGAAGTATCTCGGACGTGGGTGTTGAGATCTGTGGCCATGGACAAATCCATATATGCTGACTTTCGAGAATGGCGTTGCTCGTGTCCCATTCTCCCCGTTTTTGGGCTATAAGAAATTTGATCCACACGCATCCCGTTCCTTCGGGATCGCGGTCCGTCTTGTTCATGTCGGCCATGACCGTCACCCAGCCATGGCTGGATATTACGCCGTCCAAAGAGTCCCATGGCCCGGAAGATGGATTCCACTTTGATCGGGGTGCTGAAATGCGTGGGGGTGATGTACTGCAGGAGGCGATTAGGAAATGGATACATCGGACTGGATGATTTCGGACAGCTCCGGAAGTTCGAAGTCTTCGGAACTTAATTCTTTTTTTCAGGATCTTTGGTATGCGGCTCGTGTTTTGGGCATTGCTTGCAGGTCCGTCCCTGGACCATGCAGCCTAGAGCTGCAAGCACGAGCAACCCGATAAGAAGTATCGACCGGATTGTATGGTGGGCAGTGAGCAGCATCCCAGCGCCAAGCATGACACCCAGGGCAAGTACGCCGGTGAGCAATGCGTTTTTCTGTTCTTTATTCATATCCGAGGGGAGGGAGGGTTACCTTCGATGTCTGCCTTTGCCGCCGCGTCCTCCCCTGGATTTTCCCTGTCCGGAGGCATTGTTGCGGCCTGAGAATCCGCCGTTACGGTATAACCAGTATAGGGCATAGATAATCAGACCGAAAATGATGAAACGAGGAAAAATGATCAGTAAAATGACACCCAAAAATGCGACCAGAGGATGGATACCCATACGATTGAGAAACATTTGTACAGATCGCCACAGGTCGGCAAGAGAGCCTTGAAATTTATTATTGCCCATACTTGATTCCTTGTTTTGCCCTGGATACAAAAGATGTTTCCAGGGGTTTTGCCCGTAAAGGGGCATATGGTCTCTTCCCGGGGAAGAGCGCAGGACGATGCTCGAATGCATTTTGTATAGCAAATAAGCAGGGGGTGCAAACACAAGATGCTGTTGGAAACCTCAAGGCCCCTCTAAAAAGCCTTTCCCCTCAAGGTGTGGCCTCGTATTCCTTTGTGATTGCAATCTCAAAGTTGTTTTTTTACACAAGAGCTTGTGCTCTCTATGATATCGTGTTCTTCAACCATTGTTGTTTCAAAAATAATTTGTTGGGACGAGCATCGGTTTTTAGCATGGGTTTTTATTGATGATAGCAAAATGCATCCTGAATGATTTTCCGGCCCACGGGCATGCCGAATTTGATTGCCGCAGGGGGCGAACATGATCAACTGTTCCCATGTCCAAAAAAATGCTGACGTGATGCATGAGCTGCCTGTTGTTCGGGCACATGGACTGTTGTTTGTGGCCGATCCTCATGTGGCGGCTTTACCGCCTATGCAGCGTCTGGAGGGGTACAGGGAGCAGGTCCTTGACAAGGTACGTTTTTGCCTCCAAACGGCCCGCAAACAGGATTTGGTCCCTGTTTTTTTGGGGGATCTGTTCCACTGGCCCCGGGGAAACCCCCAGGGGCTGCTTGTGGAACTTGTCGAGATGTTCCGCCCCTATATGCCTTGGGTTCTGGTTGGCAATCATGACAAATATCTGGAACGGCTTACGCCTGATGTTTCTTTGGCAGTGCTCCAGACTGCCGGGGTTATCCGGCTTATTGATCATGCTGGTCCTGTATTCAGGCTGAAGACTCCCGCGCAGACCGTTCTCCTTGGGGCATCGCCGAACGGATACCCTTTGCCCGCCTTTTTTCCTGCGACAGATGATGCAAGCGTGATCTGGATCAGTCATCATAATGTGGGGTTCAGGGATTTTCGGGACAAGGCGATCGCTATCCGGGAAATCCCTGGTATCGATTGGGTGGTCAACGGGCACATCCATCGTCCTCAGCCCTCGGAAAAAAAAGGGCAGACTACCTGGGCAAATCCTGGCAACATAACACGTCTGTCCTTTACGAAAAGGACGCTGGCGCGGGTACCCGTGGCTACAGTGTGGCGGCCTGGATATGAAGATCTGGAACGGGTGGCGATCCCTCATCTGCCTTTTGAACAGATTTTTCCGGAGCAGGCTTTCCCGGTGGAGGAAGAACCTGAAATTTTGTAAGCATCTCTTTTCACGGTGCCTAGGTACGCAGTGGAAATGCCACCTCGGGATGCTGCATGCACATAAAAAGCGGGAACCAGATATTCCGGTTCCCGCTTTGGTGTTTTTTCGGCGTACTGCCTGTTGCCACTGCGGTTCGTGTATCTATAAGGCCGTGGGGCGAACCGTGTCCCGGACCCAGAACATGAGGTCGTATTTTTCCCCCATGACTTTTTGGAGCTGATTTTCTTCGGACTTGTCCATATCATTGATGCGGATGTATACGTGCCTGGTGTTTGGACCGCTTTGGTCGTAGGAGGTCAGGATGCTGATAATACGAGCTTTGTATGCCCGCAGATCGTCAAGGACTGCCTTCAGGGAGCCGGGGGTGTTGGGGAGTTTGAACCCCATCTGCAAGGCGCCGTGGTAAATTCCAGTGATATCGATCATCACGTTGAAGATGTCCGTCTCGGTGATGATACCGACAACCTTGTCGTCGTCATCCACAACAGGAAGCCCTTCAACTTTTTTTTCACGCATGACCACGGCTGCTTTTTCAACGGTCCCGTTTACATTTACGCAGAACGGGTTTTTGGTCATGATGTCCTTGATCTTGATTTCTGAAAGCAGGTAGTAGAGTTCGTGCACGTCCAGGGTGGTTGCCTTGGAGGGCGATGCCTCTTTGATATCCCTGTCGGTGACGATGCCGATGATTTTGCCCTGGTCATCCACCACCGGAAGTCTGCGGATATTGTTTTCCTTGAGCATCTTGGACGCCTTCATCATCGATGTATCAACCTTCACGGTGATCACGTCCTGGGTCATCCATTCACGGATCAGCATGGTTTTCTCCTTGGATAATGCCGATTGAAGTTGGATCGGAAACTTTTATGCTGTGAATATACAGTTAATTATATATCTGTTAGTGATAACTAGACGTTTTTTTCCTTTTCGTCAAAATTATTTCACATAAAAACAGCTCTGATGTCACACCGCCCATAGTGCAGCAACGTCTGTGATTGCCTGGGAGGCAACGTGTCTATTCCCCTTGAAGATACAAGCATAACCCGTTCACCCTATCGTACTATCTGGCGTCTGGCCTGGCCCCAGGTAGTGATGATGTTTTTTCATTTCGCCATCGGATTCGTGGATGTCTGGGTGGCCGGACGTCTGGGGCGCAATGTCCAGGCGTGCATGGGCATCATCACCCAGGCCCAGTTTTTTTTCCTGGTGGTGGCCATTGCCTTTGCCAACGGGAGTGTGGCCGCCATCAGTCAGTCTGCCGGTGCCGGGCTGTTCCGGCGTGTGCAGCGGTATGTGGGCTTGGGGCTGGAACTGGGCGTCATTCTTGGATTGCTTCTGTTTATCGGTGGACTGCTGGCCAGACCCCTGCTTTTTGCCGTGCTCCAGATTCCTGAAGAAGTGCAGGAGGTGGCCCGGTATCTATTCAATGTCTATTTGTTTATTCTGCCAGCCTATTATCTTTTTATCATCAGCAACGCCGTGTTCAGAGCCAGAAAACAGGTCCTCTGCCCTCTGTATTCCATTGTGCTGGTGACTGCGGTGAATACTCTGGGAGATCTCGGGTTCGGCCTGGGGTATTTCGGCCTGCCCGCTTTCGGCTATAAGGGGCTTGCCTGGGCCACGTTTTTTTCCGTGTTCATGGGCGCGGTGTTTAATCTCCTGGTGCTCCAGCGTTCGGGTGCCCTGGCCCTTAAAAGTTTTGCCCCCTGGCGCTGGGTGCGCTGCGCTTTGCCGTATCTGTTCAAAGTGGCCTGGCCCGCAGGACTCATGCAGATTGTCTGGCATTCCGCCTATCTGCTTCTTTTTTCCATCACAGCGTCTTTGCCTGCAGGAAAGGTTATCGCCCTGGCCGGGATGAGTGCCGGACTGCGTGTGGAATCTCTGTTTTATCTCCCTGCCTTTGCCTTTAATTTCACGGCGGCGATTCTGGTGGGTCATTATCTGGGGGCTAAAAATCCCAAAGAGGCCAAGCGGCTCGGTTACCGGATTCTCGTGCTGGGCATGGGGGTTGTCAGCGTGGTGACCTTAGCAGCCTGGCCCTGGCTGGACGAAATCGCAGCTTTTGTGGCCCCGGACCCGGCCGTGCATGCTATCGCAGTCAACTATCTCTACTATAATCTGGCTGCACTTCCCTGTGTTGTGGTGACGATGGTCCTTGGTGGCGCATTGACCGGGGCTGGAGCCACCTTATATCAAATGGCTGTTGTGGGCACGGCCGCCTGGGTCGTCCGGTTGCCCCTGGCCTGGATACTGGGACACGTGGTGTACAAAAATGCTGAGGGAATCTGGATCGCTATGTTCTGCTCCATGCTCGTCCAGGCTCTGGCCATGCTCGCTGTGTATCAGTTCTCTAACTGGCAGCGGTTTGCATTGCGGGGGAACGGGGTGAAGAAAGCCGCTGTCCGGTAAGTTTCTTTGTGTTTTGAGAGGTGCCAGAATTGAACAAAGGGACAGGTCGGATGCTTTTCAGTCTCATTGCCTGAAGCCAACCTTGGTTGGGTTGTGCCTGAAAAAATAAAAATCCCGCCCGGATTGTAGTCCGGACGGGATTTTCTAGTGTATATTTTGTGCTTTGGTGGATCAGACGGTCTGTTCCTCAAGTTTGGCATGCCCTTTATAGATATGCCGGGCCAGGTAGATGAACGGAGTGTCCATGATGCCCATGATCATCTTCATGAGATAGGTGGATACAAGGATCTGGACCCAGATGGAGGTTTCAAACACGCCCCAGAAGGCGATGGTGCAGAAGACCATGGTGTCCAGAGCCTGGCTGACCAGGGTTGAGCCGTTGTTCCTGAGCCAGAGATGTCTGCCCTTGGTCCTGGCTTTCAGGAAATGGAAGGCCCAGACATCGTACCACTGGGAAACGAGATACGCGGCCATACTGCCCAATGCGATGCGGGGCATGAAGCCGAAGATGGCCTGGAGGTGGGGCTGGGCAAAGTCGTCGACCGCCGGGGTGAAACACAGAGCGATCTGCATATAGACGGTCGCCAGGACCAGGGCCACAAATCCCATGAGCACGCCTTGTTTGGCCGCTTTTTTCCCATAAAATTCACTCAGGATGTCTGTGGTCAGAAAGACGCTGGCATAGAGCACATTGCCGAGGGTGGTGGTGATCCCGAAGAGATGCACCGTTTTTATCACCTGAATATTGCAGGTCAGAAGGCTGAAGACGATCATGGCCAGCAGGCCAGCTTTTCCAAAAAACCGGAAAACCATGAGGACCGCAACAAGGTCCAGGAGGGCAAATCCGACCCACAATATTTCATTGGACATGATGACGAGTACTCCGTGTAAAAAAGATGATGGGGGTTTGCTCCAAGGGGAGCTGCTGCGCCCCTAATCCAGGGCCTTGTCGATGATGTCTGCAACTTTGCAGCCGGACAGGAGCATGCCCCCGAAAATGGGGCCCATACGGTGCGCCCCGTAGGCGGCGTTGGCGGCCATGCCGGTGACGTACACGCCGGGGAATACTTCCCGGGTATTGTCGACGGTGGTTGACTCAGCCTTGTCCGCCCACATGGAACGTTCTCCTTCAATGCCGCCCGAAGGGGTATTCAACTTGATGGCATTTTTGCGGACCAGGGTTTTCAGCACTTCCGTGGGATGTCCTGTGGCCTCGATGAGGTATTTGCAGTTGAGTACCAAGGGGTCCACATGAAGACCGGACATTTCAATGGGTGAGGAATTGATGACGATGCCTGTCACCCGCTGCTGGTCTCCTTCTCCCCTGACGGCCACGTCTTCCACAGTCATGCAGTTAAAAAAGCGGACTCCGGCCAGGGCTGCTTTGGAGGCCAGGGTGGTGGTGGCGACCACGGCGTCCGCGGTGAAATATCCATCCCTGTATGCTTTGCAGGGAATGCCCATTTCTTCAAGGATCGTCTTTCCTGATTCCTGAACGGCAATGATATTATAATTCATGCCGCCTCCCCACATGCCGCCGCCTAAGCTGAGCTTGCGTTCGAACAGGGCCACTTTGCGCCCGGCCCGGGCGAGTCTGTAAGCTGCGGTCAGTCCAGAGGGGCCGGCCCCTACAATGGCGACATCCAGATCCAGACTGTCCATGAATTTGTTGTGAAATTCCGTTATGATGGCTTCGGTTATCATACGTTCATCAATTTGCATGCAGCATCTCCTGTAGTATTATGTGTGTCTGTCGTGGGTGGACCCGTTTTGGGCACAACGACGTGTAAAGAAATCACACCATGGGAACACTGGATTGCTGAACAAACTGAGGGAAAATACAAAGACCGGGAAAAGACTGAAAGAGGCTATGGAAGATAGGCTGGAGTGAACAGCCTTGCATGGCGGCTCTCCGAATTTCCTACGGCAGTTCGAACTGCATCAGGTTCAATGGGTATGATCTCAGTCCTCAAAGAGGACACCCCAATCGGATAGAAGCCGTCTAGTCGATACGAGTATGTGATGCAAGTATTTTTTATAGCTGAATTACCAAGAGAAGAGGCTGGGGATGCTGGGGTCTCCAATGATCTAGAATGAATCGGAATAATCATATAATTCAGCATGTACCATCTTGATATCTGTAGTATATTCCCTTTTGTGTGTGCTCCAGAGATTATTTTGGGGGAGAGTAGCCGTATTTATTCATACATGCCGCACGGTGATACAATCGCGTGTTTTTCTGGCGCATGGTCCGCGACATCCAGCTGTTTTTTCAGAGCATACATTCCTGCGGGAGTTCGAACATTCCCTGCATGAAGGTGACCGCCTGGCCCCGCATGGTAACGCGGTTACCGCGATAGACGCAGTCAATTTCTCCGCCCCTGGCCGAGATCTGGTGCGCGTGGAGAACGGTGCGATTATGTTTCTTGGCCCAGTAAGGAATCAAAGAGCAGTGGGCTGATCCGGTGACCGGGTCTTCGGCAACGCTGGCTCCGGGGCAAAATACCCGGGAGACAAAGTCGGCGCTGGTTCCGGGAGCCGTGGCAATGATACATTCGTAGCGCCCCACAGGCATGAAGGCGACATGGGGAGCAAGGGCAGCCACTGTGCGTTCGTCAGGATAGATGAGGATCAGGTCCCGATTTTCAAAGGCAGTAAGGGGTTTGCATCCCATGGCCGCAACGATTTCTGCGGGGGCCTGGCATGGCTGCATTGTCCAGGCCGGGAAATCCATGGCATAGACGCCTGTTCCGGGTTCTCGCCGGACAGTCAGGATTTCGTGGGATGGAGAACGGAACACGACCGTGTTCCATTCAGGGCGCAGGGTTTGGAAGATGATGTGCGCGGCCGCCAGTGTGGCATGACCGCAGAGATCAATTTCACCTTCGGGGGTGAACCATCTGATGGCGAAATGATCCCCTGTATCCACAAAATACACGGTTTCTGCCAGATTATTTTCCTGGGCAACGGATTGGAGAATCCTGTGGGGTAGCCATGTGGTCAGAGGACAAACCGCCGCAGGGTTGCCGCCAAATATGTGGGTTGTAAAGGCATCGACTTGATAGATGGGGACGCGCATTGTTGTGATTTTCCTTTGAAATACGATTGGTTTGCAGGGATGATTCCGGCCGAACAGACATCGTCAGAGATTAGGAATGCAGGTTGAGCAGATGCCCCGAGCTCCCGGGATGTATGGGGGTCATAAAGAGCCTATTGATGTCTGGAATCAGAGAATGGTCACATGTTATTCGGTCGCTGAAAACCCGTTATGAAATGTCACCGTACCCTGGGGATGGTTTTCATCAAAGGGCAGGGCAAGAAAAAATTTCAGGGGAACACCTTCGTAGGTCAGGCCCGGAATATTTTTGAATCCGAACCGTTCATAATAGGCAGGATCACCAACGAGTGCGCAACCTTTGCAGCCCATTGTTTTCAGCAGAGTGAGTCCCTGCTGGACAAGGGCTTTACCGATTCCCTGCTTCTGGTACTCCGGCAACACGGCAATAGGACCGAGGCCATACCAATTCCGGCTACCGTCAGAAATGGTCACAGGAGAAAAGGCGATATGGCCGCGTATCTGTCCAGCAACCTCGGCGACCAGAGAAATGGTCAGCGAACCGGCGTCACGCAGGGCTTTGATGATGCATTGTTCCGTGTGCTCACTGAAGGGATGATGTTTGAACGCTGCGATGGTAACCTGGGATATGGCTTCACTATCTGCCGATGTTTCGTTGCGTATGATCATGATGGAGACCTGGCACTTGGTTTATTGGATGATGTATTGATCGAACGGTGCGGTATGGCAAAGCCTGGCGTTCAAGAGTGTCAGTTGACGGTACAGGGTTTCGGTGCGGATGAGATGGGCCCCGTTATTCAGTGCCGTGCGTACGGGTTCGCCATAGATGGATTCAACCTCCATGGGCCTGTGGTGACGGGAGTCGAGCATCATGCTGGGCATGTAGGAAACCATGGTGTCAGTGAAGGTTATCATTTCCTGGAGATAGGCATCCGGAATAGCCCTGCCCTGGGATGCAGCCCCGGTCTGGACTTCTTGCATGAGTTCAAAGGCCAGTTCGCGGCTTTGGGGACAGCGCATGGTCATGTCTGTGGGGGTATCAAGCAAGGCGCATGTGCCGTTAAAGGGAATGTTCCACATCAGTTTTTTCCATCTGGCCAGGATCAGGTCTTCGGACAGGTCCACGGAAATTCCGGTTTGTTTAAAAGGAGCGGCAATATCGTGCATGCTTTGGCTGACGCCCGCGGGCTGTTCGTCTTCGCGATATTCGGCCAGGAGAATTTTTCCATATTCCAGAGGGGTGATATGGCCCGGGCCTAGTTTGTTGCAGCACACCAGGCAAAGGCCTCCCAAAATATGTTTGGCGTGTGTTTGGTGGGCAATGAGTCGTTCGCCACCCAGCCCGTTTTGTAACAGGACGATGGTTGTAGAGGGTCCCACAACCGAGGAAAGCAGATTCGGCAGGATATGGTTCTGGGTACTTTTAAGGGCAATAAGAACAACATCGCATGTGGGCATATCTGTGGCCCGATCATAAGCGTTGACATGGGGAAAAAACATGTTTCCGTCTATGGAATCCACGCGTAAGCCGTTTTTTTTAACATGCTCAAAATCGCTATGAAACAAAAAATGGACATCACATCCGGCTTGGATAAGTTTCGCTCCGTAGAAGCATCCGATGGCTCCGGAACCGATGATCCCATATCGTATTCCCATGACTTTTCTCCTTTTTTGGCGTATGAAAAGGTGGACATATACGGGGATGCCGGACAAAGGGCAACACGCGGAACAGGAAATGAATCGGGCATCGTGCTCCGTCGGCAGCGTGCCCGATGGGCCGCAAAGATCTCCTGCTTCTGCTATGAAGTAGGGAGCTATTTGTTTGCTGATAGGTACGTAAAATTTTGATTGCATATTGAATATATTGGGGATGACACTATGATCAAAAAACAGGCACTTGAGCGTTGGACTGTGCAGGATGCAGCGGACATGTATAATATCCAGAATTGGGGCGCAGGATATTTTGATATCTCAGCCAAAGGTAACGTGGTCGTCACTCCGTTTCCGGATAATAAAAATGTGGCCGTCGACCTGACGGAGGTCATCTCCGGGATAAAGGACCGTGGATATGAAATGCCGGTACTTTTGCGTATTGAAAATATTCTGGATTCCCAGATTAGTACCCTGCATGAGACCTTCCGGGAAAAGATGCGCGAATTGGAATACAAGGGGGAATTTCGGGGCGTTTACCCCATTAAGGTCAATCAGCAGCAGCAGGTTGTTGAGGAGATAACCAGGTTCGGGGAACACTATCATCATGGTCTGGAGGCCGGGAGCAAGGCCGAACTCATTGCCGCCCTGTCCCTGCTCAAAGATAAGAAGGCCTGCCTTATCTGTAACGGGTACAAGGATGAGGAATTCGTTGATCTTGGATTGTACGCCACCAAGATGGGTGTGAAGTGTTTCTTTGTTCTGGAGATGCCCAGCGAACTCGGGCTTATTTTGAAACGGTCCAAGGTGCTGGGCATTAAGCCCCTCATCGGCGTGCGTATCAAACTTTCCACCCAGGCCGGGGGGCATTGGACGGATTCTGGAGGCGATCGTTCCATTTTCGGTCTGTCTACGACCCAGGTTGTGGAGGTGGTGGATACCCTCAAGGAACAGGGGATGTTGGATTGTCTGCAGCTTCTGCATTACCATCTCGGGTCCCAGATTCCCAATATCCGCGATGTCCGGTTTGCCGTTCTTGAGGCCTGCCGTGTGTACGCCGGTCTGGTGGCCGAGGGAGCTCTCATGGGCTATTTGGATATGGGTGGGGGACTTGCTGTGGATTACGATGGTTCGCATACCAATTTTACCAATAGCAGAAACTATTCTCTTGACGAGTATTGTGCTGATATTATTGACACTGTTATGACGACTCTGGACGACAATCAGATCGCTCACCCCGTCATTATTACCGAATCCGGTCGGGCGACAGTGGCCTATTATTCGGTTTTGCTTTTCAATGTTCTGGATGTGAGCCGTTTTGAGGCACCGGAACTTCCTGCGACGCCGGAGAAAGACGCGCCCGAAATTATAGCCAACCTTTTTGAGGTTCGGGATGTGCTTTCCGTCAAGAATCTGCAGGAATGTTACAACGATGCCATTTATTATCGGGATGAAGCCCGACAGATGTTCAAACACGGCCATCTTACCCTGCGTCAACGATCTCTGGCGGAAAAAATTTTCTGGCACGTTATTCTGCGTATTGCCAAAGAAGTCAGAAGTCTAAAGCACGTTCCTCATGATCTGAAACATCTGCCTGATGCCCTGGCAGATATCTATTATTGTAATTTCAGTGTATTCCAATCACTGCCTGATGCCTGGGCCATCGACCATCTTTTCCCTATCATGCCTTTGCACCGTTTGGACGAACCCCCTGTCAGGCAGGCTACCCTGGCTGATATTACCTGCGACTGCGACGGAAAAATCGATCGGTTCATTGATATTCATGGCGTGCGCAATACGTTGTCCTTGCATGAATTGCGCCCGGATGAAGAATATTATCTGGGTGTTTTTTTGGTGGGGGCCTATCAAGAGACTCTGGGGGACCTGCACAATCTGCTGGGAGATACCAATGTGGTCAGTATTCGGGTTTCCGAGGGTGGAGATTTTACCTTTGTGCGCGAACTGGAAGGCGATTCCGTGGCCGACGTGTTGTCTTATGTGGAATATGAGCCCAAAACCATGCTTGAGGATTTTCGCAAAATTGCTGAGCAGGCGGTACGGGACAAGCGGATTACTCCCCAGGAACGGGGGCAGATTATGAAAGCGTATGCGGATGGGTTACGGGGATACACCTATTTTGAACGCTAGACGAGATCGCAGCTCAAGAGGTGTAGGCCGTGCAGAAAGTGAATGATGCCGATGCCGAAGGCCTTGGATAAGGGTGGGTAAATAAGGATTGCGTATATACTGCGCGTTGGGGCGATGCTCATAGCGCCTTTTTGAATGACCCATGGCCGGTGGAAAGGAGAAGATATTTTTCCCCTTTCCACCGGTTTTTTGTCAGAGAACGATTCCTGCAGCCAGAAGCAGACCGATAAGCAGGGAGAGCTTGGCTGTTTTGGCCAGGGTATTGTTCAGTGGCTGTCCGGTCAGGCGGTTCATGTCCCGGATGCAGGACATGGCCAGAGGCAGGGAAAGCAGGGGTAAGAAGGCCGCCCACAGGGATACTTTTTGGGCGGCTGCCAGAAATAGAGGTATGGCGTAGGTCAGGCAAAGAAGGAGAATGAATTCAATCCGGGTCAGAGATGGCCCGATGATCACGGCCAGTGAACGTTTGCCGCTGACTGCGTCCGTCCCGATATCCCGGTAATTGTTGACCACCAGGATGGCCGTGATCACCAGGCCTATGGGAAAGGAGAGAAAAAAGACCGTCCATGTCAGATCCTGTGCCTGGACATAATAGGTTCCGCACACGGCCACGATGCCGAAGAAGATACATACGAAAAGATCGGCCAGGCCATGAGAAGCCATGGGGAAAGGGCCACCACTGTAGGTCAGGGCTCCGATAATGGAGGCCACGGCTATCCAGAAAATGGGCCATCCTCCCACGGTCATGAGATACAGGGCCACCAGGCCTGCCAGGGCCAGGGTTGCTATCATGGCTTTTTTTATGGTTTCTGGCGGGATGAGTCCGCTTTGGGTAACACGGACGGGGCCCAGTCGTTTGCCTTCATCGATACCTTTGACAAAGTCGAAATAGTCATTGGCCAGATTGACTCCTATCTGGAGCAGGAGACAGCCGATAAGGGCAGCCAGGGCCGGGAAAAAAGAGAATGCGTGGTCGGCAATGGCTACGGCAGTGCCCACAATGACAGGGCCTCCGGCCGCAGGCAGGGTTTTGGGGCGGATGGCCAGAAGCCATGTGTGGATATCAATATCAACAGCGGGCATGATGGGTATGTTCTCGTATTTTGATGGAAAAAAGAAGGGCGCAGTAGACAGTGCGCTGCTATAAGCATCTATATAATTGTACAAAAAATTCTGTAGGGGCACCCCCCTGTGGGTGCCCTTTTCGGAGACACAACCATCCTCCGGATTCTGAACTAGAACAAGGGGCCGTTTCATGAATTGCCCTTGTTCTAGCCCTCAGAGATGTAGTGTCAAAACTATTTTTACGACAATTGGGATGCTTTTTCCTGATCGGCAATAATCCCCTTGGCGGTCAGATCCGGAATAAGGTTTTTAAGGACGTGTACTATGTCCTGATCGTAGCGTGAGCTGCCTTTTTCCAAGATATCCAGAGCCGCATTGATGCTCATGGCCGATCGGTACGATCGAGGGTGGATAAGGGCGCAAAAGGTATTCAGGACACATAGCACCCGGGCTGAACGCATAATGTCCTCACCGGCAAGGCCGTTTGGATAGCCGCTTCCATCCAGGAATTCATTGCTTTGCAAAATGGTTTCCCGAACAGGCAGGTCAAAGGCTATGCCCTTGAGGATGCTGGCCGCATGGGCCACATGCTGCTCCATTGCTTTGCGTTCTGTATCCGTAAGTTTTCCTGGTTTTGCCAGCAATTTCCGGTCTACGAAAAGCTTGCCTATCTGGGAAAGAGTGGCAGCGATTTCAATGGTCTGTTGTTCTTGGGGATCAAGGTCCAGAGGTGTTCCCATTTCCAGACTCAATGTTTTCATCAGAGCCGAGTGCCCGGCCAGATAGGGGTCCGTCATTTCAACGGCCTTGACCAGCGCCTGGGTGGTCTGGGTTAGCAGTTTTTGCGCCCGTACTTCGTTGTCGGCTTCTTTGGTGATATCCCGATAGACACAAAGAATACCGGTTCGTTCATTGTTCTCATTGCGGAACGGTATCTTGGATATCTGGAAAATGTGCCGGATAGCATGCAAAAAGATCGTTGCCTGCGTGGAAATAGCTCCGTCTTCGGCCAGGGCCTGATGATCAGATTCACGCAGTTTTCGTCCCGTATCAAAGCCGAATAATGCCTCGTCATCCATGCCCTGTATTTCGGATACGTTTCGGCCTACAGCAGAAACAAATGTCTGGTTGACATAGGTATATTTGCCCGTGTTGTCCTTGAGCCCTATGAGCTCAGGGACCGTGGCATTAATACTGTCCAGAAAATGTTTTTGCCGGGCATTTTCATCGGCCAGATTCTTAAATTCCATGGCAATGGCCGATCGTTCCCGCTCCATGATCCTCCACCATGCCAGGATCAGCGTTAGACAGGAAATCAAGGTCATGAGCACGGAGATAATAATTTCTCTTAGCATGCTTTGGCGTAGAGTCTGGTTGGCCGTAGCGGTTTCGACTTCCTCGATGATCCACCACTGAAGATCAGGGACTTTTTTGCCCAGAGCATAGACCCGTGTATCGCCTTGAAGGGATCGCATGGTCTGGAATGTCATTTCGCGTGAGCCCGCCGGAGCCGGATCGGAAGAGAGGTCTTTGAAATTTTGTGGTATCCATGGGACCACCTCTCGGAACGTATCGTATACCTTTTCTACAAGCAGTGTCCGTTCGCCCTGTTTGCGATGCGGATCAAGAGAGAGGATACTATTTATTTTGGGGGTGGCATTCACCGTGAATATGCAAATGGCTATGGCTGTGCTTGGTTGTTCTCCTCCGGACAGGTCCAGGACAGGGAGAAAGATGTCCATGACAAGCCTCTCATCGGCTTTACGCAATGAAGAATATACCGGTCGGGCGAGGCTTAATGCCTGGTGTATGGATTTTTTTTGCTCCGCTGACAACGGAAGCTGATTTTGCGGAGCAGATAGAAAGGGTATGCTTTTGCTGTTGATGGCTCGGGCGGAGATAAATCCTGAGAATGCTGTGAAATTTTCAAGCATTTTTTGCATCAGCGGTTGTTGTGCCCTGGTATCTATCATTTCTGTGGAGTTTCGATCGTCAGAATCGGGTGTCACCAGCGCGGATATGTCTTCAGCCTGAGTGTTTACAGATGTGGCATACAGCCTGAACACATCCGCATCGGTCAGCCGTTTTCCCTGGAGCACGAGTCCGTCAAGCCATGCGGAAATCATTGTCGCGTGACCGGCGGCCAGGGTTTGCAGGTGCCCGCTGATCTCATTTTCCAGCGTTTGTTTTTTGGTGTGCAGACTCCAGTAGAGAAAGATCCCGGAGCCGATAACGATCAGAACAATGAGTGCCATACAGAGCATGATACTTTTGCTTTTGAATCGCATGGGGCAGGAAATGGTGTTGGTCTCTTTGGAGAACGTACAGGTGTTGTCCATGGTAGTCTCACTGTGCGAGGGTTGGATGCGGGTATAGGTGAAGCCGCAATGTATGTTCGTTGAAAGAAAACTGGGCCCGGTAATGGGTATATAACGAATCTGGAAAAAGGGTGTCGCTCATGTTGTCCAGGACATAGGTCGTGCTGTTTATGGTCACGGTCAGGACTGCGTGGGTAACGTTTCTGATGCTGTCTTCAAGGATGACAATCCGCATGGTGGAGGGCTTGATCCCGATCCGTTTCAGAGCAAAATATTTGGTTATGGCATAGTCTTCACAATCACCTGAGCGGGTAATGAATTCAAGAGGTGCTGCCCAGTAGTCGGGAACATTGTACAGATCCTGATCTAGCATATAGGGCCAACGGTTGAAAAAGGTGTTAACCTGTTGTAGCTGTCTTAACGCTGGATATTCCCGTAGGCTTCTGGCCAGTTTCCGCCATTGCACAGATGCTGCGGGGCATCCCTTGTCCCGGGGGGAGCAGGTTGCAAAAAAGGTGAATTGGGATTCCCCCTTACCAAGGATTTTCTGCCAGCGTTCTAGAATGCTCAGATTCCCCTGTATTTCTGTTGATCCAAAGATGCCGGTGCTATTACTGGCTGTTATACTACCGGCCTTGAGATCCTTTGGTCCCCAAAAAAGAATCCATGCTGTTGCTAGGATGAGTGCGGTCACGCGCCGCTGCCGCTGCTGTCTGGTTGCTGATTTATCGTTCCCGCAGGGCATTTTGTTTGGCTTTTAATATGGGCTTAAGTAGATAATCCAGAACGGATTTATGCCCTGTCAAGATATCCACTGTGGCCGTCATCCCTGGAATAATAGGCAGTTTTTCGCCCCTGTACTGTATGGCGTTGCTGTTGGTGCGCAGCTTGACCTTGTAATAGCTTTCTTCTTTGGCATTCAAAATAGTGTCGGCACTGATCTGTTCGACTTTGGCTTCCAGGCCGCCGTAAATGGAAAAATCATAGGCCGATATTTTGACCATGGCTTTTTGGCCGGGCCGCAAAAATGCAATGTCCGCCGGACGGATGTTGGCTTCCACCAGCAGGGTGTCATCCAGAGGAATGATTTCCATGATTGGTTCACCTGGGCGGATGACGCCACCCTGGGTGCTTATGAGTATTTGCTTGATGGTCCCTTTGACGGGGGATCGGACCTCGGTCCTACTGACCCTGTCCTGACCGGCGGAAAGGGTCTCCTGCAGAGATCGCAGTTCCGTCCTGCGCCGGTTGATTTCTTCCTGCGCGGCAGACCTGAATTCTGCCTTTTTGGATGCGATACGCTGTTTTGCTTCATCGGCTGCTTCCCGAGCCCTGGGAATACCGGAGCCCAGACTCTGGATTTCTCCCTCAAGGGTGAGCACGTCCCGTTCCAGACTCAGATATTCCACCTTGGGATACAGATTCCGTTTAGCCAGAGGCTGGGCGATGTCCCGTTGTTCTCTAGCCAGTTTCAGATTGGAGCGGAGCTGTTTTTCCCTGGAGGTCATTTCTTGAACCTCCTGCATCTTTTGTCTGTACTGTGATGCGAGAACTTTTATTTCCAGATCAAGCTGCCGTTTTTTCGAAGTATATATTGCTTTTTGGTCGGCAATCAGCTGGGGGTCGGTAATGTTTTCGGGAAAGGTGATGGTCCCTCCATCGGCTTCGGCCCGGAGGCGGGCGAGGGCAACAGTGTGTTCCATGGCTTTGGCTTCTGCATCCCGAAAAAGGCTGGAGGCCATTTCGTTGCTGATGCGGATAAGGATATCGTCTTTGTTGACGATCTGGTTCTCGCTCACCAGAATTTCATCCAGAATTCCGCCTTCCAGATTTTGGATAATCTGCACCCTCCTGGAGGGAATGATCTGTGCGGTTCCCCGGGTCACTTCATCAAGTATTGCAAAATGGGACCATACGACAAAGGCGGTGAACAGTATGAAGATGAGGGCTGAAAGGATATAGGCAAAGCCGTGGCCGCGGTTAAAAAAAGCCGCGTCCACGTCATTCATATACGGGATATCCCGCTGTTTGGTTCGTGCGAACATAAAGTATGACCTGAAAGAAAAAGCTGTTATTGTTTTTTCAAAGATTCGATAACCTTGTCTTTGGGACCGTCGGCAATGACCTGACCGCCGTCCAGAACGATGAGTCTGTCCACCAGGGCGAGCATACTCATCCGGTGGGTGAAAAGGATTAATGTCTTTGATTGCATCAGTGATATTAGCCGCGTTCTGAGGATGGCTTCGCCGCCATTGTCCATGGAACTGCTGGGTTCGTCCATGATCAGGATGTCTGGATCAAAGAGCAGGGCCCGGGCAATGGCAATGGCCTGACGCTGTCCGCCCGAAAGGTATTGTCCGCGTTCGCCGACCTGCATCTGGAATCCGGCAGGTGCAATACGGATGAATTCCAGGGCACCTGATGCCGCAGCCGCCCGGAGAATAGCCTGGTCATCGGCCCAGGGAGCGCCAAAGGCAATATTGTCACGTACGGAACCGTAAAAAAGATGCACATCCTGGGGAACATAGCCGATGCGGCGCCGGACTTCGGTGGTGTCGAACTGCCGGATATCAATACCTCCCATCTGTACTGTTCCTTCGCTGGGATCATACATGCCCAGGCAAAGCCTGGCGATGGTACTTTTCCCGGAGCCCATTTTCCCGATGATGGCTACTTTTTCTCCCTGTTTGATATCAAAGTGTGCCTTGTGCAGGGAGAGTGTCTGGGCATTGGGGTATTGGAATGAGACGTTATCAAAGGTGATGGAAGGGACGATATCTTTGTGTTCCACCCGTTCCTGTCCCGTAGGGCGTTCGCTGGGGGATTGCATGATCAGGTCCAGCGACTTGAGTGCGACTCTGGATTGTTGGAAGCGTGTCAGGAGAGCGGCCAGGGCTCCCAACGGTGCCATGGTTCGTCCCACAAGGATGTTGCAGGCAATGAGGCCGCCCATGGTCAGTTCTCCGGCCGTGATCAGATAAACTCCCCAAATGATCAGGCACATGCTTACCATCTGGGAAATGACCGTGGAAAAGGTGATGGAAAAATGAGCCAGGGCCCTGGACCTCGAGGAGGTCGTTGCGCTGGCCCCGACGATTTTTTCCCATTTCCCCTGCAGCTGTCCTTCGGCGATATTGGCCTTGATGGCTTCGATGCCGCTGAGCATTTCAACCAGCAGTGCATTTTTCTGGGCGGATTCTCTGGCCCCTTGCTGGATGATTTTTTGGAAAGGGTACTGGGCAATGATCCCCACAAGAAGAACAATGGGGATGGCGATGAGCGGGATCAGCACCATGGGGCCACCCAGAAAATGGATGACCACAAGAAAAACGGCCACAAAGGGGAGGTCTACAATAGCCAGCAGGGTGGAAGAACTGAAAAATTCCCGCAGGGATTCGAAATCCCGCAGATTACCGGCCAGGGTACCTGTAGATTCCGGTCGGGCATCCATTCGCATGGACATGACATGCTGGATGAGGCGGCTGGCAATGATCACATCAGCGTTTTTGCCGGCCACATCTACGAAATAGCCCCGCAGATTTCGTAGCAGAAAGTCAAAGAAAAAGGCCGTAGCTACGCCGATGGCCAGAACCCATAATGTGTCCGTAGCATTGTTGGGTACGACCCGGTCGTACACGTTCATGACAAATAATGGACTTGCAAGGGCCAGAAGATTTATGACCAGACTGGCAAGAATAACGTGCTTATAAATGGGGAAAAAACTGAAAATGGTTCCCCAGAACCATGATTTTGATTTGAAAAAGCGCAGTTCCTTGACCCGGTTATCCAGCGGAGTGTGCATTGATCCAAAGATGACATAGCCTGTATATTCTTTGCTCAGGTCATCCATGGAAAGGGTCTGTGTGGTATTGCCACTTTCCGGGAAAATAACGCTGCCATGGCCTTTATCCATGTTCATCAGGATGCATGCATTGTCGTTTTTTAAGAGCAGGATGCAGGGCAGAGTCAGGCGGGAGATGGACGAGAGTTTCGGGCGGCGGACAAGTTTTGCTGCCATTCCGTTCTGATCAGCGGAGCGTATGCACAGGGCAGGAGGAAACGTGTTTGACTGTGGGAGTCCGTAGGCAAGGACATCCGTGCTTTTGGGGGTTCCCAGGAGGCCAAAAAGCACGGAAAGGGCTGTGAGTAGAGGGGGCGTCGAATCAGCCTGCAAGGGAGTCGGTGATGTTTGCAGACCCGACGTCTTTGATTGTGTTACAGAAGGATGCATGGAGCCCTCTTAAGGGTGATTGGGTAGGCTAGTAATTCGTGATGGATAGCTGGTTATCGGGTCAGTCCGAAGAACAGGTTGACCTTAATGGTAATAATTATTATTATAAGATAAATTGTCCTACATTTCAAAACAGGATTGCATAAAAAAACAAGGTTATATAAGGCTTGTCAACCTAATAAATAAAAACAGAGACGTCGCAGTATACTAAAAGAACAATAAATACTGTGTAAGATCCCGATGTTGTCCCACATCGTCTTTTAATCGTACTACTTCAGGATCGTCCACTGTCCCGGCACGAACCGAGGAGACTACCATGTCCCAGGAAGATACAAGGCAGACTGAAAAAATGTCCGTCGCTAATGTCGAAAATCAGAGTTCCCGAACAGAGGTTGCCATGCCCGTACCCGGCCAAGGAGGCGTGGATCATACGATTTCTCTGGTCCCCGGGAATATTCTTGCCCTACGTTTTGCTCTGGGACTGGCTCGTGCCGAGGTTGTAGGTCAGGATCTTGTTCTTTCTTTTGAAGATAGTGGCCGTGTCGTGCTTGAGGATTTCATCGCATGGGCCCAGGACCCGGCATCTGAGATTATGCTCGAAGACGGTTCGACGGTTACGGCCGCCGATATTGCCGCGTTGTGGGATATTGAGGGACTTGAACCCGCTGCGGGACAGACCGTGCCTGGCAGCGGAGGAGCAGGCGAATACCGTGATGATCCCGGGACACTCCTTGGCGGTGTTGATCGGCTTGGAACTCTTGGCCCCCGGGATTTTACACAGGATGCAATCCTTCGTCCCGAGAGTGCTGGCATTGCCACTGGAGAGGATGCCAACAGTATTCCGGAGCTGACAGACGACGCAGTGGTTACACCTGAAGATGTTCCTGTCCAGGGAAATGTACTCGCCAATGATATTGTCCCTGACGGGGTTGCAGGCGTTGTGGTCGGGGCCGGTCCCCAAAATGGTACGGTGACCATCACGAACGATGGCACCTATGTATATACTCCTGCTCCGGATTTCAATGGCTCGGATTCGTTTACCTATGTGGTAACCGACAGTGACGGTGATACAGTGACCGGGACCGTAAACGTTGTGGTGACACCGGTTATTGATACCCTGCCGGATGCCGTGACAACGCCCGAAGATCAGGCGGTAACCATCCCTGTTTTGGACAATGATAACGATGTCCAGGGGGGAACTGTCACCGACATTACCCAGGGCGGGAACGGAACCGCTGTGATCAATCCCGACGGTACTGTGACCTATACACCGAATCCTGATTATTACGGCGATGATTCCTTTAGCTATACGGTAACAGACGGTGCCGGCAACGTAGCCACGGAAACAGTATCTGTGACCGTGACGTCGGTGAATGATGCACCAACTATTATTCCGGACTCCGGAAGTGTCACTGAAGACGATAGTGCGGTTCTGACCACGAGCGGAAATCTGAGCCTGACGCCTGGCGTTGACGATGTGACTCAGACCTTCAGTGTTAACCCACAGGATGCGGGATATCTGGGTGGTCTGACGGTACATACTGACGGCAGTTGGGATTTTTCCGTTGATACTACCTTGCCTGACATCCAGTCCCTGGCCCAGGGAGAAACCCTTGTCCAGACCTATGATGTCACCGTGGATGACGGCCAGGGAGGAACGCAGACGCAAACGGTTACGATCACTATCAACGGGACCAACGATGTTCCCGTAATCACTTCCGCTGCGGCCGCTGCCGAGGGTACGGTTTCTGAAGTCGGACATCTTGATGACGGTACTGTTGTTCCCGGAACGGTTTCCGCGACAGGCACGCTGACTTCTTCTGATGTTGATACGTCTGCCACTGCTGCCTGGAGTGTTACGGGGGCGAGCCGCTATGGCTCTATTACCATAGATCCCGTTACCGGTGTGTGGACATACAATCTTGATAATTCCTTGCCCGCCACTCAGGCATTGCAGGAAGGTGATGTCCTGACCGAGACATTTATGGCCACGGTCACCGACGACAAAGGGGCGGTTGATACCCAGGTCATTACCGTGACAATAAACGGCACTAATGATGTCCCTGTGATTACGTCTGGTGCAGCTGATGCAGAAGGCGCGGTTTCCGAATCCGGTCATCTTGATGACGGTACTGTTGTCCCCGGGACAGCCTCTGCGACCGGAACGCTGACTTCTTCTGATGTTGACACGGCGGCCACTTCTACCTGGAGCATTGAAGGGTCGAGCAGCTATGGCTCTATTGTTATTGATCCTGCTACCGGCGAGTGGACGTATTCTCTGGATAACACGCTTCCTACGACTCAGGCATTGCAGGAAGGTGACGTTCTGACCGAGACATTTACGGCTACGGTCACCGACGATAATGGTGCCGTTGATACCCAGGTCATTACCGTGACCATTAATGGGACCAACGATGTTCCTGTAATTACGTCTGGTGCTGGCGATGCCGAGGGCGCAGTTTCCGAAGCTGGTCATCTTGATGATGGTACGGTTGTTCCGGGGACGGTCTCTGCTACCGGAACTCTGACTTCTTCTGATGTTGATACGGATGCCACGGCTACTTGGAGTGTTGCCGGGCCGAGTGCATATGGATCTATCGTTATTGATCCTGCTACGGGCGAATGGACGTATTCTTTGGATAATACGCTGCCCGCAACCCAGTCTCTTCAGGAAGGTGATGCCTTAACCGAGACTTTTACGGTTACGGTCACCGACGATAATGGTGCCGTTGATACCCAGGTCATTACCGTGACCATCAATGGGACCAACGATGTTCCTGTAATCACCTCTGGTGCAGCCGATGCCGCGGGTACGGTTTCTGAAGCCGGACAATTGGATGATGGTACTTTTGTGCCTGGCACAGACACAGCCTCCGGCACATTGACTTCGTCTGATATTGATACTGCCGCAACTACCACCTGGTCTGTAGCCGGTGTCGGAAGTTACGGGGCCATAGCCGTTGATCCTAGCACGGGTGAATGGACGTATGCGCTGGACAATTCCCTTCCGGCCACGCAGGCGCTGCAGGAAGGGCAGATTGTTACCGAGACGTTCACTGCCACAGTTACTGATGATAACGGGGCGGTTGCCACGCAGCTTGTCACCATTACGGTCAGCGGAACCAACGATGGTCCGATGATCTCGGGCGATTCAGGGAGTGTGACCGAGGATGCCTCGGCTATCCTGACTGCCGAAGGGGATCTGCAGCTGGTTGTTGGGCCGGATGATGTTTCTCGGACGTTCACGGTTGATCCGCAGGATTCCGGGTATCTCGGAAATTTGACTATCAATGCTGACGGCACCTGGGATTTTTCCGTGGATACCAGTTTGTCCGCCATCCAGACCCTGGCCCCGGGGGAAACCCTGGTGCAGATCTATGAAGTTACGGTCACGGACGACAAGGGAGCTTTTGATACCGAGAGCGTTACCATTACGATCAATGGGACCAATGATGCCCCGACAATCACGGCTGACTCCGGGACAGTGACTGAAGATGCCGCTGCCATCCTGACAACGGGCGGTGATTTGCATCTGACCGCCGGAATTGATGATGTTGATCAGACCTTGAGTTTTGAACCCCAGGCTTCAGGCTATCTGGGCTCATTGAGAGTGAATGCCGATGGCACCTGGGATTTTTCCGTGGATAATTCTCTGCCCGCCATCCAGCAGCTTGCTCCGGGCGATTCCATTGTACAGATCTATGATGTCACCGTGGATGACGGCCAGGGCGGTACCTTGATTAAGCCCATTACCGTGACCATCCAGGGCACCAATGATGCTCCGAGCATCACAGCAGATACCGGGATTCTGGTAGAGGATGCCGCCGCTATATTGACCACGGGGGGCGATCTGCATCTGACTCCCGGCGTGGATGATCTTACCCAGACCTTGAGCGTTACACCGCAAGATCCGGGGTATGTGGGTGCATTGACTGTGCATCCCGACGGCACTTGGAGCTTTTCTGTGGACAACACTCTGACGGAAATCCAGTCCCTGGCTCCGGGTGAGCACTTGGAGCAGACCTATAATGTTACCGTGGACGACGGCCAGGGCGGAACCTTGACCCAGCCTGTCACCATTTTTGTGCAGGGTACGGAAGATCTGCCGACTATCGGTGTGCCTGAATCCGTATCTGTACATGAAGACGATCTGCCTGCGGGTACAGATGCTGACAAGGAACCCCTGCAGGTGACCGGCTCTCTGGATACGGCCTATGGCGGTGACGGCGTGGGTGAAATGACCTTTGATGCCGATCAGACAGCTTTGGACGCATTGGGGCTGACCTCGGATGGCCAGGCTCTGGTGTATACCGTGGCCGGGGATGGTTCCAGCGTGATTGCCACGGCTGGTGCGGGAGGGCCCGTGATTTTTCAGGCGGTTCTTTCGGATGTGAACGAACCGGGTGAATATACCTTTACCCTGTCCGGAAGCATTGATCATACGGGTGTCAACGGGGAATTTGTGGATCTGCCCTTTGCCTTTGATGTATCGGATCGGGACGGAGATGTGGTTTCTGATACGTTTACGGTCCGGGTGTCGGATGATGCGCCTCAGGCTGTGGATTACGCGGCCTCTCCTGTGGAAGGGACGGATGTTTCCGGAAATGTATTTACGGATTCCATTGATGCCCAGCCGGGGGCGGATAACGGAGAGATCACCTCGGTTACCCACGGAACAGCTACCTACGCCGTGGCCCCGGGTGCTCCGGCTGTCATTGATACCGTTAACGGTACGCTGAGCGTATCAGCCGACGGGTCGTGGACATACACGGCTGATCCCGGTCTGGATCATGATGCCCCGGGTTTTGTCCCCACCGAAGCCTTCACCTATACGGTCGTGGACCAGGATGCGGATACCGTTTCCGGCCAGCTGGACATCACCGTGCTCGATGGTGCAGCCCCCACGGCCCAAAACGCGGTTCTTGATTTGACCGAGCCGGTTCTGGGAGACACGGCGTCCATGTTTACCGATTTTACCCTGACCCAGGGTTCCGATCCTCTGGTGCTGGATACACTGCAGTTTGATGTCGGCACCGCTGCTTCCCTGGATCTTCAGGGGTACACCAGCAACAGCATCGCCCTGCACTATGGATTGTCCGCAGACGGGCAGACCCTGTACGCAGGAACTGCGGCACCCCTTGCCGACGGAACGGTTCCCGGCGGAGATCTGATTTTCACCCTTTCTCTGACGCCCACCTCTACAGCGACGGGTGCCACGGTCCGGGCCGATCTGCATCTTCTTGGCCCTGTGGACCATGTGGACGGCGGGATCGAAGACAATACACTGGATCTGCCCCTCTTCGTGAGCGCGGAAGATCACGACGGCACAACGCTGACCACTCCTGTTTCTCTGGAAGTTACGTTGCAGGATGGGGTGTTGCCCCAGCTTGCGGTGCAGTCCGGGGTCTCGATGGATGAAGAAGGGTTTGATTTCAGCGCGGGCGATCTGACAGGCACGGGAACCATTGCCCTCACAACGGGATCGGATGCGGTTAATTTTTTTGGATTCCGGGCCGCTGCCGACCAGCCGGATCTGTCCTCCGGCGGCCAATCCCTGGAGTATCAGATCAGCACGGATGGCCAGATCCTGACAGCGTCAACGGCGGCCGGTGTGGAAGTCTTCACCGTAGTCCTGCAGCCTGGAAGCGTTGCCGGGGCTTTTGATTACAAGGTGACCTTGAAGGAACCCATTGATCAGCTGGGCAGTGATGTCACCAATCTGACCAAGGATCTGGGACTTCTGGTGGAAGCCGTGGACGCAGACGGCGACACCGTGGTTCAGGCCCTGGAAATTGATGTGAAGGACGGTGTGGCACCCACCCTGACCCTGATTGATGGCGATGTTGTGGTCACGGAACTTCCCGATCCCGATGCCGCTGACGGGATCACGGATACGGCTTCGGGAAGTTTTTCCGTACTGGCAGGTTCCGACGCCCTTGCCACCATTGTTTTTGGCATGGCCGATGGGAGTGCTGTGGTTGATACCACCGGTGACCCTGTTACCCATCAGGGCGATCCTCTGTTCTATGTGCAGAATGCCGATGGCACGGTCACCGGAGCCACTGGTGACGGGACACAGGTCTTTACTCTGAGTCTGATGGACGTGGATACGGCCGTTGCTTCGGGGAGCGGTACGGTTGCCTATACCTTGGCCCTGCATGAGGAGGTCGATCATTTCACTTCGGATACCCTGTCTCTGCCCATTACTCTTACCGTGATCGACTCGGATAATACTGTATCGAGTCTGGCGGCAGATGTGTCCCTGCTGGATGGCAGTATCCCCACCCTCGGGGCCAGCGAGGACCTGTATGTCAAGGAATCAGGCCTGGGTTCGGGTTCGAGTTCTTCTGGTAGGAAAGATTCCGGTGATATTATTTTAAATCAGGGTTCGGATGAGGTATTTCTCAGACTGAACGAGGCCTTTTTTGATGCCCAGGGATTGACCTCCAACGGCGCTCCGGTTGTTCTGGACGCAAACCCTACAAATAACGGCTGGTGGAGAGCCCGGGCCGATGTGAACGGAAACGGGAATGCCAATGAAGAAATTCTGCGTATCCGGGTTCGGGATGATGGCTCGTATGAAATCCGTTTGACCAGGTCTCTGGATCATGCGGATGGCCTGGGCATCAATGAACTCTCCTTTGATTTTCAGATCACCGGCGTAGATTACGATAATGATGTGGTGACCCCTCAGACCGTGACGGTTACTGTCCTGGATGATGTGCCCACAGCTGTGTCCGATACGGGGGAGCTGGTGGAAGGTAATGTTCTGGTGGGCAATGTGCTTACCAATGACACCCGGGGCGCCGACGGAATCACCTTGACGGCATTCAGCTATACGGATGCCAACGGCATGTCTCAGACGGCTTCGGCGGGTGATACCGTGACTCTGGCCACAGGGTCCTTGATGGTTGATAGCGAAGGGAATTGGATTTTTACGGCTTCGGATGATCTGGATCATACCTTGGAACTTTCTGAAACCATTAGCTATACCATTGAAGATACGGACGGCGATATTTCAAGCGCCCAGCTGTTCATTGATGTCCAGGACCAGCCGGTTACGCTGACAGCTACCCCCGTTTCCGGGGTGGAAGATCAGGGCATCGACCTTATTCTGTCTGTGGATCTCGGAGACGTGGATCAGGGGGAAAGTGTGACCTCTCTGACCCTTACGGACATTCCTTTGGGCAGTATCCTGCTGCTGAATGGTGTTGCTCTTGTTCCCACCGAAGTGGGTGGGACGTACTCCTTTGATATCCCGGTCTCGGCCGTCAATGAGGTCGGAAGCGTGACCGGGCTGACCTTTTTTGCTCCTGCCAATGTTTCTTCGGCCACTGATGCCATTGTCATCGGCGTGGAAGCTGCCATTGCTGATGCTGGCGGTGATCAGGCCGCTGTGCTGACCGGAACCATTCCCGTGACCATTGATGGCGAGGCTGATGCACCGGATCTGCAGGTAGAGGCCCATGGGACCGGTCTGGAAGATACGGCCCTGCCTCTGGATATTCAGGTAAATCTCACAGATACGGACAGTTCGGAAAGCTTGGCCGTGCAGATTGAAGGCGTGCCAGACGGGGCGGTGCTTTCTGCCGGAGAGGATCTGGGCGGCGGGGTATGGTCTGTGCCCCAGGCTGATCTGGCGGGGATCACCCTGACGCCGCCTCTGGATTTCAGCGGCACCATTGATCTGACCATCCGGGCTGTTGCTACGGAAAGTACACCGGTCGTCATCGGGAGTGAAACTGCAGAGAGTGTCCAGACCATTACCCTGGAGGTTGCCCCCCAGGCCGATGATCCCACCCTTGCCACCAGGAATATCCGTGGCTTGGAAGATACCTCCATTGCCCTTAGCAACTATATCCGGGTACAGAATACGGATATTGCTTCGGACAGTGTGGATCTGGACGAAACCCAGATCCTGCGTATCAGCGGGCTTCCTTCAGGCGCGCAGCTTGTACTTTCTGGTGTTCCGGTTGTTGCCGAGTCTGATGGCAGTTATGAGGTGGAAACCTCACAGCTTGATGAGCTCCGCTTGATTCCCCCAGAGGATTCCAACGAAGATTTTGTTTTCCAGGTTTCGGCCCGAAGCACGGATGTGACCGACGGGACAACGGATGTGGGGGACTGGCTGCCTGACCATAATATAGCCGTGACCCTGACAGGCGTTGCCGACGTTCCGTTGGTTCTCCCCAATATGGGGAGTGCGGAAAACTGGGCTCTGGATAACGGCGTGCTCACGGCAACAGTGACGGAAGACAGTCTCATTCGTCTGGATCTGAATATTGCGTCCGGCGAAGATCTGGGCGCATTGTTCTCCGATGGTTCCGAAATCCTGAATATTATCATCCAGGGACTGCCGGATTCCATTGAATTGGTGCTCAGTGACGGTGCTCCCGCACCTGTTACCTACGCCGGTCTGGGTAGTGACGGAAATCCCCAGTGGCAGATCAGTCCGGACCTCCTTAACCAGGTCTATGTCCATGTGCCCGATGATTATAGCGGAGATGTCGCATTCTCCTTGCGGGTTGTGGCTACGGAGAACGACGGTGACAGAGAGATCGTTTCCCAGGATGCTCTGATCCATATTGTGCCGGTTGTGGATACGCCGGTTGATCCCGGGTTTACGGCTTCGGGTTTTGAAGATTCTCTTATCGAATTCTCCTGGCGTCCAGGCCTGAATGACATTGACGGGTCCGAAACCATCACCGGAGCACGGTTGAGCGGTTTTTCCGAAGACGCGACCTTGTTTTACCAGGACGGTTCAGGCCAGTGGCAGGAAATTGAACGCCCGGCCGACGGAATCTATGATCTCACCCAGGTTCCGGATGGGCAGGGCGGCACGGTCAATGTTCTGGATACTTCCCTGGCCGTTCTGGCAGCTGAGGATTCGGATGTGGATATGGCTGGCACGGTATCTGTGGATATCCTGGATACCTCGGTATCGGGAACAGACACCGTGACCCAGGACGGGACCTTTACGGTGAACGTGCAGGCCGTTGTGGAAACAGATACAGAATTGCAGGTGGTTGATCCTGATATCGCTTTCGCCGACAGCACGACAGGCAATCCCGTGCTCACGGGAATCCAGGGAAACGGTGTGGATCTGGAACCCCATGTGCAGGTTCTTAGTGCCGATATCAACAGCACGGAAACCGCCCAGTATTTCCTGGTGGCGGGTCTCGAAGCCGGTTGGGTCGTCAGCGGAGGCGTGCAGAATGGGGATGGAACCTGGACTGTTCTGGCCCAGGATCTGACGGGTGTTTCTCTGGTTCCGCCTTCAGTTTTTGTCGGCACTCTGGAAGGGGTGCAGATTGGGACACGTATTCTGGACAATGACAGTCTGCCCTCAGATCGTGTGGTCACCATTGATGTAACCATTGCCCCTGATGCCGGTGGAGGTACAGGCGGTGGCACGGGTGGCAGTACTGGCGGGGGGACGGACCCTTCCGAACCCGGAATACTTCAGGTCAGCACCGTGACAGGCGATGAAGATTCTCCTGCTTTTGTTACCGGCCATTTGGCGGCTCTGGACAGCGTTGTGGGAACCGATGAAACCGCCGTGATCCGTATTGATGCTGCGGACCTGCCAACCGGGGTTTCTCTGGAGGGGGACGGCATCATCTACAACTTCCTGACGGACAGCTATATCCTCACTCAGGCAGCTCTTGATACTTTGTCCGTTGCTCCTGCAAATGATTTTGCCGGAATTTTGGATATACCGATGACGGTCGTTGCCACGGACAGCGCGGGGAATGCAGCCTCTTCCGACCAGACCCTGCATCTGGATTTTATGCCTGTGGCCGACAGTCCGGCCCTGGATGTGGATATCGTCAACGCGGTTGAAGACGCTATCATCGACGTGGATGTTCAGGCCTTTGTTCAGGATACGGATCAGGTGAACGGCACCGAGGTCATTGATTCCGTGGTCATCAGCAATCTGAGTGAAGGAACCCTTTCCGGTCCTGCGGATGTTCTGCAGGATAACGGCGATGGAACCTTTACCCTGCTTGATCCAGGCGCGATGGCGTCTCTGCAGTTCATGCCTCCTTCCGATGCCCACGGGGTGTATTCGTTTGACGTGACCACAACCGTGACCGACAGCACGGATGCGGCATCAGATACAGCGTCTTTTGTCCGGACCGTGAATATTGATGTGGTGTCCGCGACCGATCCGGCCGTTATCACGGTGCAGGATGTTTCCGGACCAGAAGATACGGCTATTGCTCTCACCGGTCTCAGTGCTCAGCTGGGGGACGTGGACGGTTCCGAGATCCTGTCTGTGGTCCTGGCCGGTGTGCCCGAAGGGGCTCTGTTGAGTCATGGTTTCAATAATGGTGACGGTACCTGGACCATAGCACCCGATGATTTGGGGGCTCTGTCCATGACTCCTCCGGCTGATTTCAGTGGAGATATTGTCCTGAGCCTGGTGGCTTTTACCCGGGATACGGGGCAGACGCAGTTTCTTGAGACTATGGAATCCTTGACCGTGACGGTCACACCGGTTGCCGATGATCTGGCCCAGGCCGTGGACATCGAGGATATGACGGCCGGGCGTGAGGATGCTCTGCTCCAGATTGATCTGGGGCTGAGTACCACGGATCTGGACGGGTCGGAAACGATTCATGTGGTTGTCCACGGAGTTCCTGACAGTTCGTCCATTATTCTGCCTGACGGTGTCACGGGCAATGTGCAGTCTCTGGGCTCAGGGGACTGGGACGTCACCGTGGAGGCGGGTGCGTTGGATCGTCTCCTGATTAATCCGGGCAATGCCTTTGGAGAGTATGAACTGACCATGGACGCCTACGCCGTGGATGGGAGCGATGAAACGGTTGTGCCTGTGGTCACCAAGGTCACCCTGGATATCGAACCCGTTGCGGACGCACCGACCCTTGATGTGGACAACGGGATTGTCCTGGCCGGTGAAGGCGCGGACGTGCCTCTGGATATTACGGCGAGTCTGGTGGACGCGGCTCCCGATGAGATTCTTTCGGTCCAGATAAGCGGCGTTCCCGACGGCGCAACCTTGAGTAGCGGGACGGAAACCGCTCCCGGTGAATGGACTCTGTCTGCAGACCAGCTGGATGATCTCCAGCTCCATCTGGGTACGGCCGTGACCGGGGAGTACAGTCTAGATATTACGGCAACCGCTGCATTGAACGGCGAACAGGCGGATACGCATCTGACCGGAGCTGTGCACATAGAGGTCACCGATCAGACGGAACTTCTCGGGGACGCCGGAGACAATGTTCTGATAGGCGGCGCGGCAAACGAAGAACTGACGGGCGGTGCCGGGATGGATATCTTAAACGGCGGCGCTGGTGATGATCTGCTCACGGGTGGAACCGGAGATGACCAGTTGACCGGTGGTTCCGGCAACGATCTCTTCGGGTTTTCAGCCCAGGGCGGGGAAGGAAACAACGTGGTCACGGATTTTACTCTGGGCGAAGACATGATCCATCTTACAGATGTGCTCGATGCCGACGGCAATGATGTGACGGATCTGTCCGATCTTTTGTCAGGAACCGGTACCCAGGACGTGCATGCCGCGGCCCATGGAAGTGATGTGGAATTGACCATCAGCGGGCCTGACGGAGATACGAGCGTTACTCTTGTCGGCCTAAATGCAGGAGGTACTTTCGACACCATGGGCACTGATGATCTGCAACAGATTATCGATGTCGCAACCCATCCGAATGAGTAATAGGTCCTTGAAGTTATTTGATTATTTGAAACAGGTGACAAGGGAGTTTGCAGCGTGAAAAAAGAACGGATGCGTATATTGATTCTGGCGGTGGTGATATCTGGCGGCATATGTCTGACCGTACCGTCCATTGCTCGTGCCGAAGAGGGGGTGACGGTACAGCAAAGCGTGATAACGACGTTGGAGCGTCATCCCCGTTTGAAGATGCTCAAGGCCAATAGAATCGCTGTGGGATATGACTACAAAAAAGCCAGGGGCGGCCTTTATCCTTCTTTGGATCTGACTGGTGGAACCGGGTATGATGAGTACAGTGATATCTCAACCAGGTCGTTAAACGACGATGATGACTGGGATCATCGGACCGAGGCTGGAGCCGTCCTGACACAGCTTTTGTATGACGGGGGTGAAACTTTCCGGCAAATGGATATTGACCGTTCAAGGATGTGTTCACTGGATTCCCGGGTTTTTGATAATGCTGAATCTCTGGCTCTGGATGCGGTTATCGCCTCTTTGGATGTGTACCGCCAACGGCGTCTGGTGGAACTTGGTGAGAAAAGTGTGGCTGTGCACCAGCGTATTCTGGAATCTTTACGTGATCGTGAAGCTGCCGGAGCCGGGAGCAGTGCCGACGTGCGACAGACCGAAGCCCGTCTTGCCCGTACACAGGCTTCCCTGGCCACTACACGGGGTGGTTTGCGAGTGGCCCAGTCCACGTACCGCCGGCTTGTGGGGCATGAACCGGGGGCCATGATTTTTCCTGCTGTTCCTGAGGCTGATTTACCTCCAACGCCGGAACTGATGATGGAATGGGCGCAAAAAGGTAATCCTAAGCTTCAGACCGCTGAATCGGATATTACTACTGCGCATCAGAGATATACTCTGACCAAGACCGCCTATCATCCCAAAGTGCGCCTGGAATTAAGCTCGGGATATACAGATCAGGTCGAAGGTGATCAGAGTTGGACCCAGAGTAATGCCGCCATGATCCGGGTGAACTGGAACCTTTTCAACGGAGGATCAGATCAGGCTGCAGAGCGGGCTGCCTATTACCGAGAACGCGAGGCTGCGGAAGACCGGAATGATATCTTGCTCACCGTGATTGATGAGGCCCAGTCTACATGGGATAATTACGAATCCTCCATTGAGCAGCGTATTCGTCTGGCAGAATCGGTGACATACACGGATGAAACCCGGGACATGTACATGCAGCAATTTGTTGTGGGGCAGCGGACGTTGTTGGATGTTCTGGATATAGAAAATGAATTTTATCAATATTCAGGGCAGCTTGTGACCGCTCAGGCCAATGAACGTATCGCCGCTTTCCGCATGCTCGCCCTGTCCGGAAAGTTGTTGCGGGCACTGGATATCGATCCTCAGCTGTACAAGGATTTGCAGCTTGATGGACGGGCAGGAAAGTAAGTTCTTTTGTAACTATTCAGAACATTGTGTATCTATACAGTTTTGTGGCACGTCCTCATTCTTGGAGGGGCGACCGGCTGGTCATCCTTTGTCGGATGGTCAGATATCGGGCGTTATCTTGGTTGGATTACCAACTATCGTCCCTCAGCATGATGTAAATGACAACAATTGTGCCGTATTCGGGCGACCAACCGGTCGCCCCTACGCAATGTCCACTCGATATCATTTTTTTATAAATACGCTATTACGTCCTGAATAGTTACATTTTTTTATATGTTTGATGGAAAACGAAAAAGGCACCGCATTGTATGTGGTGCCTTTTTCGTTGACTTCAAGAAGAGAGAAGATTGTCCGTTTATCTCGACTGTTGGACCAATGGGCATATTTTTCTATCCGCAGGTCATTTCACCGGCTATGCGGCCGAGTGTCTGGATGCCGGCTTCCATCTGCGTATTCCAAAGTCCGTCGCAGCTTAAACGGATAAAGGAATTGTAGTTGTCCTGGGTGGAAAAGATGGAGCCCGGGGCAATGCCTATGCCTGCGTTTTTGGCCCGGAAAAAATAGTCCACAGCGTCAATTTTTTTCGGCAGTTCCACCCAGAGAACAGCGCCTCCTGCAGGGCGGGTGGCTCTGGTATCGGGGGGAAAGTACCGGCTTAGAGCCACTTGCATGGTACGCATCTGCGTGGCTATGGCCTGCCTGAGTTTGCGGAGATGTCTGTCGTATTGGCCAGATTCCAGATATTCAGCCAGAACCATCTGGGTGGGGGTTGCCGTGCAGACGCTGGTGGTGGCTTTGAGCTCCAGTGCCAGAGGATGGTATTTTCCTGGAATGATCCAGCCGACGCGGTAGCCCGGGGCAAGGGTCTTGGAAAAGGAGGAACAATAGAGCACGTCTCCTTTGCGGTCATGCTGTTTATAGGTCCCTGGACGGGTATTCCCGAAATGCAGTTCTCCGGAAACATCGTCTTCAATGAGTGGTATATTGCACTTGGCAAACAGATCCACAATTGTTTTTTTGGCCGGTTCAGGTGTCAGGCTGCCGTCGGGGTTATTGAAATTAGAGGATAGAATCCCGGCGCGGATATGGAATGTTTCAAGAGCCAGGGCAACATCGGCGGGATCAACCCCTGTTTCCGGATGGGAGGGAACTTCGATGGCCCGGAGACCGCAATTTTCCAGAAGCTGGAGAAAACAGAAATAGGTGGGGGACTGGACAAGCACATTGTCTCCCGGCCTGGTAAGGGCGCGCAGGGCGATATGTAACCCCTCCATGGCTCCGAAGGTAATTAAAATATCCCGGGGAAGTACGGATATGCCCGCATCAATGGATCGGAAGCAGATCTGACGCCGCAGGTCTGCATTGCCCTCGCACGGGGCATAGGTCAAAGAGTGTCCGTTATCATTTTTAAGCACGCGACGCATGATCCTGCCCAGTGCTTTGTGCGGAAGAAGTTCTTTAGCCGGAGAGATGATGGCAAAGGGAAGCAGTGTCTGGTCTCCCACGGCATCCAGCACCGTGCGGATGAGCTGATTTCTGTTCACCCTGGTGGGCTCAAGCACCGGGCGGGGACTGCCGGCAGGGGGAGGAAGTTTTTTGTTCGGGGAGCTTACAAAGAAACCGGAGCGTGGACGGGCTTCAATAGTTCCCTGGTGTTCCAGGCGGATATATGCCTGGGATATGGTGGAAATACTGGCCTTCATTCGCGAACTTAATGCCCGCAGAGAGGGGAGGCGGTCTCCCGGAGTAAGGGCACCTGAAGATATCAGATCGTTGATGTGGTGTTCAACCGTCTGGTAGCGGTAGGAGCGGTCTTCCGCATGATCCATGGAGTCTTTTTCCCATCTGTTATGGTTAAATTGTTTAACATCTGTATCTGTACTAGGAACAGACTATCTGCTTTATTATCAGTGTTCAAGCTTGAAAAAAGGTGATGAATTTTTTTCCAGGAATCATACGGCACAGATAAGGAGTACGGATATGGAAGACGTTGCTTTGATAAGGAACCCGTTGGCTATGAATGTTCTTGGGAACGCTTTCCGCCAGACAAGTCCTATTATCCTCGGATATATTCCCGTGGGGTTTGCGTATGGTGTTCTGGCCCTGAAGGTGGGGCTTTCTCCCCTGAATACCCTGCTCATGTCCGTACTGGTCTTTGCGGGATCGGCTCAGCTCATTGCTGTGGGTCTCATGGCCGCGGGTGTGCCGCCCCTGTCGGTCATTGCAACCACCTTTGTGGTCAACCTGCGCCATCTGCTCATGTCCGCTTCCCTCTCCCCACATTTCAAGTCCTGGAAAAAACGGGAACTGGCCCTGTTCTCCTTTGAGCTCACGGATGAAACTTTTGCCCTGCATTCTTCCCGGTTTGTTGCAGGAAATACGCTCAAAAGCGAGACCTTCTGCATTAATGTGATCGCTCAATGCTCCTGGGTCCTGGGGACCTTGCTGGGAATGATTGCCAGCACATTTATCACGGATGTTAAACCTATCGGTCTGGATTATGCTTTGCCGGCCATGTTTATCGCCCTGCTTGTGGCTCAGATCAAGGAGCGCATGCATGTCTTGGTGGCTCTGAGTGCAGGAGTGATGTCCGTAGGACTGGCCATGGGTGGTTTGAATCGTTTTAATGTCATCGTGGCCACTGTGGCTGCGGCAATGCTGGGGCTGGGGGTGGAAAAATGGATCAGAAAATAATTTTTATGACCATCTGCGGAATGCTTGTCGTGACCTATATTCCGAGGATGCTGCCGGTGGTCGTCCTGGCCTCCAGGAACATGCCCCCGGCACTTATCCGCTGGCTCAGTTTTATCCCCACAGCCGTGCTTTCAGCCCTGCTTTTGCCTGATTTGTTGTTGAAAGGGGGGCAGATTGATGTGGGGATGGACAATATCTTTTTGTGGGTTGCCCTGCCGACGTTCATCGTCTCCTGGAAGACAAAAAGTTTTTTCGGGGCCATTTTCACGGGGATGATATTGGTTGCGGCAGCCAGATTTCTTATCGACTGTTGAGAAAATCTGGCAGGAGGAGGGATGCCTTCAGGGATATATGAGCTTGTGCTATGAAATATTGTTTTGATTTTTTGTGCTGTCATCCCCTGCAGGGGAGCGCAGCACCTGATCCTTTTTTGGCTGTTTAAAAAAAAGTGGTATTCCATGATGCTTCAATGAGACAGGAGAATGAGATGTCCAAAAGATTTTCACGACGGATTCAGTCCGTGCCCCGGTCGTTTATCCGGGAAATTTTGAAGGTCACAGCAGATTCCTCAATTATTTCTTTCGCAGGAGGGTTGCCTAATCCGGAACTTTTTCCCGTTGAGGGATTGCAAACAGCGGCTCATGATATCTTGCGAGAATCCGGTCCTGCTGCCCTGCAGTATTCGACGACGGAAGGCTATCCCGGTTTACGTCAGGCCATTGCCGCACGGTATGCCGCAAAGGGCGTTAACGTGTCGCCTGAACATGTGCTCATCACAACCGGTTCCCAGCAATGTCTGGATATTTTGGGGAAGATTCTTATCGATCCCGGTGATGTCGTGGTCATGGAACGGCCCGGATATCTCGGAGCCATCCAGTCCTTCGGCATGTATGAGCCTGTTTTCAAGACCGTGCCCTTGAATGAAGGCGGAGTGGATCTGGAAAAACTTGAACAGCTTTTTGCCACAAAGCAACCCAAAATTTTTTATGCGGTACCCAATTTCCAAAATCCCTCGGGTATGACCTATGATCTGGCAACCCGGCAGGCTCTGGCCGAGCTACTGAAAAAATATCCGGATGTACTTTTTGTGGAAGATGATCCGTACGGTGAATTACGTTTTACGGGCATCTCGCATCCCCCTGTTTTCTCCTTGTGCGGGGGGCATTCGGTTCTGCTGGGTTCGTTTTCCAAAATCGTTTCGCCGGGAATGCGTCTTGGATGGATGGTGGTTACGGATGACGGACTGCGTGATGCTGCCGTGCGGGCCAAGCAGTCCGCCGATCTGCATACAAGTACCTTTACCCAACATGTCATGGCGCGGTATCTTGCGGACAATGATATTGAAGAACATATCGGACGGATACGCACACGCTATGGTGAACAATGCGGGGTTATGTGTGACCTGCTGCATAGCCTGATGCCCGCAGACATCTGCTTTGTCCGGCCTGAAGGCGGGATGTTTGTCTGGCTGAAATTACCTGCGGGATGTCGGGCTATGGACCTTTTTGACCAGGCTATTGCTGCCAAAGTGGCCTTTGTTCCGGGTACACCTTTTTATGTTGATGGTTCGGGGGAAAATACCCTGCGGTTGAATTTTTCCAATTCCGATCCCGTAAAAATTAAAGAAGGCATACAGCGCCTGGCAGGATGTGTAGAAACCTATTATACATCCCATGGTATTGCCTGCTGATGGGTTCAGGATGCCAAGGAGTGTTCTCAGGGATACGGAATACCAACCACAAAAGGACATTACCCCCTAGGGATAATGTCCTTTTGTGGTTTTGTTCGAAGTAATTATACCTGCTTCTCCCGGAAGCAGAACTTATCCTGCTCAGGAGAATCCGCCAGCACTTCCGCATGATGATGTGCCGGGAGATGTTCCAGGAGAGGAGACCACTGTCCTGGAGAGAAGTTTTTGGACCTTGCGTGAACCGCATTTAGGACATCGGATTGCTTGTTGTGATGATCTGCTTACGATCTCTTCAAAGATTTCCCCGCAGTCCTTGCAGGTGAATTCAAAAATGGGCATAGTCAACTCCTTGAGGAAAATTATTCAACAAATAAGACAGGTTATATTAGCACAGATAAAAGATTTTACAGGCTGTGCTTATGCACTATAATCAGGATGTTTTCGTTGTCCATGGGAAGGCTATCTCCTTTAAATTTCTCTTGTTTGGTGGAGATTTTTACGTTATCCGGATAATAAAGATGTATGGTATTTCTTGTGTCATCAGTTCCCCTTTGTACAACAGTATACATTTGTTCTGTAAAATTTTATAACAAAAAGGAGGTCGTATGGCTCAGATCAAGACAATTCTTTGTGCCGTTGATTTTTCCGAGCACAGCGCCGCAGTGGCCGATTATTCTAAGACCATGGCCAAGGCATTGGGCGCATCGGTGAAGGTACTTTATGTGGCACCGTCTCTAACTCAGTATGTGGGTTTCCATGTTCCTCCGACATCCATTGAAAGTTTTGTCGGTGAAATTGTTTCTGGAGCTGAAAAGACGATGGACGCATTTCTTGAGGAACGTTTCGGAGAAGAATGCAAGGCCGAAGGTGCGGTGGTCACAGGGTACGCCGCAGAAGAAATTCTTGATTTCGCGAAAGAAAACAAGGTGGATATGATTATCATGGGAACCCATGGCAGAAAGGGCATTGATCGTATCCTTTTCGGTTCCGTTGCTGAAAAGATTGTGCAGACGTCCTCCGTTCCTGTTTTGACAATTAGGCCTTTGGCCTAGTAGGGGGGCAAGTCATACATGAATGTGTGTGTCTTGAGTACCCTTCTTTCACTACAGCATACTGCGTGATTGCTATAAAAAACAATGATCCTGGCCCGTTACCACATGGGCCAGGATCTGCTTTCGGAGTACTCAATCACCGGGTAGGATGACTTTGATTCCTTTTCTGCAAAAAAAGAGCACCGCCTGTGGCCTTGATCTCGGTTCGTCCTGGTTAAAAACGGTATGTTTTTGCAAGGATAAGCAAGGCCTTACGCTGGAACGGATTGGCCGTTTGGCCTTGCCTTCCCAGAGTAAAGGTGATGTCCGTGCTATGGGGCAGGCCGCTAAGCGGTTGCATACGGCACTGGCTATCAAAGACAAGGTGGTGACTTCGTCTCTGCGGGGGCATGAGGTCATCGTCAAACATATGCAGCTTCCCGTGGTCAAGGATATGCGTGGCGCTGTAGAGCGGGAAGCCAAAGAGCAGATTCCTTTTGACCTTGGTGATTTGTATCTTGATTTTCAGATCGTCAATTCCGGAGATAAGAAGGCTCGCAAGGCTGATGTGATGGTGGTGGCCACCAAAAAAAAGGTGGTTGCAGATCTTGAACAGACCTTGCAGCAGGCCGGGCTTTCCCTCGCCGTGGTGGATGTGGATGCCTTTGCCTTGAGCAATTGTTTCGGATTTAATTATCCTGAACATACCGATCCGGTGTATCTTTTGGACATCGGGGCTTCTCAGAGCATCCTCGGAGTTTATGATCAGGGGCGTCCTTTTTTTTTCAGAGAGATCGGTTTCGGTGGACATCAGATAACCCAGATTATCAGCCGGCAGCTTGACGTGTCACTCTCCGAGGCCGAAGCGCTCAAAATCAAGGGAAGTGAAGGCCTGCAGAAAGAAAAATGTATTGAACTCCAAAGTATTATTAGTGAATCCTGCACAAACTGGTGCAGAGAAATCAAACGGGTCGATCATTTTTATCAGACTTCGACCAATGTCACCTCCCTCCCTTCCCATCTGTATCTATCCGGTGGCGGAAGTCTCCTTCCCGGTGTGCCCGCGTTCCTTGCCAGAGAACTCAAGCTTGAAGTCACGTATCTTGATCCCTGGCGTAAAGCCAACGTAGATTCCAATAATTTTGATCCCTTGTTTGTCAAAGCCATTGGTCCTCAGTTTGTCATTGCTTCCGGGTTGGCGTTACGGAGCTGTGTATGATCAGGATTAACCTCCTCCCGCAAAAAAGACGTGCACGGATTTCACATCTCAAAATTGAGTTTATTTGGGCTGGAGGTATCCTTTTTGTTCTGCTTTGTTGTATGGGAGGGGGATATTATTTTGTTCATTCACAACTTGAGGAATTGACACGGATAAAAGCAGAGCGCGAGAGCCTACAACGCCTGTCCATGGTTACGGCAGGCAAAGTGACCAAACTGAAAAAAGAACTTGAAAACTTGGAAAATAATATCCTGGCCATTAGGAATATTCGTCGCCAGCAGGGATTACCGGTCCGGTATATAGACGAAATAATTACCCGGATGCCAGGAGAAAAGATCTGGCTGGAGGCTTTTTCCCTGGATGGCAACGGGAAAATGGATGTAAAAGGAGTTTCTCTGGATAACCAGGCCTTTGCCAACTATGTCGATGAATTGCGTCGTTCGGAACTGATTAAAAGCGTGGTGACCAGAAGAACGCAGCTGCGCTTGATTCAGGGGCTTGGTCTTGTAGAATTCCAGTGTACCATTTCTGCGCAACCGCCAGCATCCAAGGATTCAGGCGATGAATAAGGATATCCTGACCCAGAAACTTGAAAAAATGACGCAGCTTCAGAGGGTTCTGTTCCTTGTCGGATTCGTGCTGCTTATGGGGGGGGCCTATTGGTATTTTTTGCTGAGCCCGGAGCTTGAAACTGTTATCCTTCTGCACAAGGATATTGACAAAATAGATAAGGAAATCGCAAAATTTCAAAAAATTTCACTGCAGTTGCCGGATCTTGAAAAACGGGTTCTGGCCAAAAAAAACGAATTTTTTCTGGCTCAGCGATTACTGCCCAAGGATGCTCAGGCTCTGGAACGATTACTTGCTTCTTTTGAAATGCTGGGTCAGGAGGTGGGCGTAGGATTCATGTCTTTTGCACCGGGCAATGAAAACCTTCAGAAACTTTACTCCACGCGGAACGTGGATCTGCGTATCCGTGGCGGCTTTCATAATTTGATGCGTTTTTTTGACAAACTTTCCCGGCTGGATAGGCTGGTTCAGTTACAATCATTGCGGCTGCAGCCAACCCCTGCGAACAGTAAAGGATTGGAATCAGAGCTCATTGCGGACAGTTCCCTCGTCGTTTTCAGAGCACTTACCTCCGCCGAGATTGAAGCCAGGACCGCGAGCCAGCATGCCAACCCAAAGAAAAAATAGATGGAGATCACCGGGGATGGATCGCCCGATGCGTGTATCCGAGCATGGCAGAGGTATCTTGTTTGCGACCATTCTGGTTGCTGCATTGTCTTGTTTTGTGATGTCTGTAAGGCAGAGCATTGCAGGTCAACCCGATGATACCGGAATTCAGCCTGTTCCTGATACCAGCAATGCCACGGGCGTCCTTCCCGCATGGATGCAGGCTTCATCGTACAGATATGATCCGACGAACAAGCCAGATCCTTTTATCCCTTTTATTCGAAAAGAAGAACCTCAAAAATTGCGTCCCCTGGAAACTGTTCCACCCCGGCAGCTGGGCCCCTTGGAGAAAATAGATGTCACCCAGCTCCAGGTTATTGGAATTTTATGGTATCCTCAAGGCGATAAGGAAGCGTTGGGCATGGTCCAGTTACCTGACGGGAAGGGATTTGTACTGGAAAAAGGAATGTACCTCGGGAGAAGAAACGGAATCGTTGATAACATCACCCCGGAGGCGATCATCGTCAAGGAGCGAGGTTTGGATATTTTTGGAAAGGAGAAAACCCAGGATGTACGCATCAGGCTCCATTCGGAAAAGAGGGAGGTGGAATGATTACGTTCGGTTCCAATCCACATTTTTTGGGTGTATACCTCTTTCTGGGGATGCTTCTTGTAGGATTGGGAGGCTGTGCTGTATCAAAAGGCCATCAGACTGAAACGGTCACGGCGGCAGCGGTTGCTTCTCCAAAAACTGCAGACGCTCCACGGAAAGAAGTCCCAGACAGTTTGTCTGCCGTCTGGGTGCAGGATGGCAAGACGTTTGTTGCGATCCCCCTTGCCCGTGACACCGAGGTGACCCCTTTTCTTGATGCGAATATTTTAACCCTTTCCTTTGCTCCTGATACCGTTCCTCTGACTACTCCTCTGGAGTCGGCTGGTGTTTTACGCGAGAGTGTGCCCGATTTGGATGCCACGTCAGGAAAAATGATCCGTCTACAGATGGTTTTGAACAGCCCCGTTCAATTTTTACTTACACGTACCTCTCCTGAATCATTACGTATTATCCTTATCCCCAAGGCTGCGCAGAAACTGCCTGCAAAACAAAATAATCGTTCAGATGACATTGCCGGGGTTGATTTTTCGAGAAACAAAATGGGCAATCTGTTTGTCTCGATGAAGGTAGGGGAAGGTGTCGGGTTTGAGCCACGGGATGAACAGCCCGGCCGCATGTCTTTTCTGCTCAAACATGCCCATGTCCCCGCCAGATTTGCCAAACTGTATCGGTTGGACAAGTTTTCGACGTCTATGGATTCTCTGTTGTTGCGTGATGTCCCGGGCGGCTGTCTGATGACTTTTTTGAGCTCTGAACGGATTCCGGTACAGATAGACCGACGGGCCGGGCAACTTGTGCTCCAGTTTATGACCCGGGAGATTGACAGAACGCTGCGCGTACCAGCGGAACAGACGATTGACCCGCTGGCTGGAGAAAACAAAAAATTTCGTAAAACATCCGACAAGGCCGATGCAGACTTGTTGGAGATGAATACACTTTTTCCGGGGATGAAGAAATCCTATGCCGGGCAGAAGATATCCATTGATCTTCAGGATGCCGATGTGGAGCTTGCTCTTCGGCTTATTTCCAAGGTCAGCGGACAGAATTTGATTATTGATAAAGAGGTGTCGGGTACAATTTCATTGTTATTGCAGAATATTCCATGGGATCAGGCTCTGGAAGTGGTTCTTCAACAGGAACATCTTGGTATGGTCATCCAGGGTACGATCATGCGTATATCCACTGCCAAAAAGCTTGAAGCAGAAAGCGATCAACGGCGTCGGGCCAGGGAAGCGGCTCTGCAGGCACGCGAAAGTCTGACCAGCCTTGAACCATTGCAGACAAAGTATCTGCAGATCAACTATAGTACGGCTGCAGAAATTGAACCTAAGATCCGTGAATTCCTTTCCCCTCGAGGGAAAATCAGCCAGGATGCCCGGACCAATATGCTCATTATACGAGATGCCGGGTCGCAGCTTGAAAAAATTGAAGGGGTTGTCGCAAAACTGGATCGTCCTGAACGGCAGGTATTGATTGAGGCCAGAATCGTGTATGCTACGGATAGTTTTCAGCGTAGTCTGGGAATCAGCTGGTCCGGTGACTACTCTCACAGGGAGATAGAGGACACTACTTCGAAGTATCCGAGATCCTTCAATGTTGAGGGCCTATCTTTGCCCGCAGATGTGGGAGGCATAGACGCCGGGGCGCAGATTGCCAAAATCGCCGGTCTTGATCTTTTCAGCCTTGATGCTCAGCTCCGTCTGGGGGAACTCAAAAATATCGCCAAGACCATTTCTTCTCCTCGTGTGGTGACCTTGAACAACAATCGGGCGGAGATCAAACAAGGAACCAAGGTGGCCTCGCAGGCCGAATCGGAGAGTGGGGGTACCACGACAGAATATACGGACGCGATTCTTTCTTTGTCCGTGCAGCCCCAGATTACACCGGATAACAAGCTCATCCTCGACCTGGATATCAGCGACGATGCTCCCGACAGTGGCGACATCTCCACCCGTTCCACCAAAACAAAGATGATCGTCAGCGATAACGAGACCATTGTCATTGGCGGAGTGCAGAAGTCCACAGAAAGCAACATGGAGGACCGGGTCCCCGGCCTGGCATCCATTCCCGGGCTGGGTTGGCTTTTCAAAAATCAGAGCACGACAAATGATAAAGAAGAACTGCTTATCTTTATCAGACCTAAAATTCTGGACTAGGTTTTTCCCTGTGTCGATCCTATGTTCTTCGATGGTTCATGGGGAGAGCAGAATCTTGGCCGTGTATCTGCATTCTCTCATCTTTTTATCTTTTGTGCGCTATGCAACTTAAATGTAATGCCTTGCGGGATTTTTCTTCCATCTGGAAAAACGACTTTTTTGGACAGAAGGGTTTTTTGCTCCCGGGCCCGAAGTCTTACACCATGGGTGAGACTCTGCCCGTAGAAGTGCTTGTCATGGGCGAGTCCTGGGGTACCGTGGAGGTTGTTCCGGTCTGGCATAATCTGTATGGGCTGGAGTCCGAACTTCTTCCTCGGGGCATTTTTTTGCGGCTGCTCAAAAGTGATAGGACTTTTGAGCGTAAACTGGCCACGCTTGGATAACCCCGATTTTCGGTAGGCAAGAAACAACCCATGTCCGTCCGGGTGCAGATATGGGCTGTTTCTTGTTGTTTTATTCAACAGTCATAAGGAATCACAATCTATGGCAGCTATGGAAACAAGACGCGTTCGACCTGAATTACGCGATTTCGAGCCCTATGTGGCGGGACGTTCCATTGACGAAATCAAGGCAAAATACAATCTGCATTCGGTCATTAAAATGGCCAGTAATGAAAATCCGCTGGGGACGTCACCCGTCGTTCAGAAGGTTATCCGGGATAACGTGCCCCTGGCCTTCCGTTACGCCCAGGCCGGGAATCCTCTGCTGCGTTCGGCTCTGGCCGGGTACCTGGGAGTGGTGGATGCCGAATGCCTGGTGTGCGGCAACGGATCGGATGAGATCATTGATCTGCTGATACGGGTTCTTGCTCGTCCTGGTAAAGATAATATCGTGGCCTTTGATCCCTGTTTCAGTATTTATAAGGTCCAGGCCAAGCTGTGCGGTGTCGAGTTCCGTCAGGTTGCCTTGGATGACAACTTCCATTTTCCGTGGGATGCACTGTTGGCTAAGGCCGATGAACGGACCAAAATTATCTTTGTGACTAATCCGGACAATCCTTCCGGCTATGCGGTTCCGGTCACGGACCTGGTCGACCTTGCCTCTCGTATTCCCGAGGATGCTCTGCTTGTGGTGGATGAGGCCTATATCGATTTTGCTGATCCCCTGGAAGAGTATTCCATGCTTCCAGTCTTCCGAAAAATGACTAACGTCGTGCTCTTGCGGACCTTTTCCAAGCTGTTCGGGCTGGCGGGTTTGCGTCTGGGATATGGGATCATGCCCCCCTGGCTGGCTGATTACCTGATGCGGAGCCGGTTGCCGTTCAGTGTTAATATTCTGGCTGAAAAGGCGGGGATTGCCGCTGTTCAGGATGAGATATTTATTGCCAAAACCCGGGAAACGGTCCTGCGGGGCAGAAGAGATCTTACTCAAGGCATGCAGGCTGCTGGATGTACAGTATATCCTTCCCAGGCCAATTTTTTGCTGGTCAGGCCACCCATGGACCCGGCAATTATATGTGAGCGTCTGTTGCGTAAAGGGATTATTATCCGCGGTCTAGGCAGTTATGGGCTGGATGCTTTTTTCCGGGTTTCTGTTGGAAATGAAGAGGAAAACAGGATATTTCTGGGGGCCATTACTGAGGTGCTCAATGGGTAGCGATATCTTTGTGGTAACTCTGGACGGCCCGGCTGGCGTGGGCAAGACAACCCTGGCCCGGGGTGTGGCCGCCTATTTTGGAGTCGCTTATCTTGATACCGGTGCCATGTACCGCTGCGTTGCCTGGACCCTGGGGGATCGTTCCTGGGAATGGTCCGGGGAAAAATTAACGGCAGCGTTGGATACATTGACCTTTGCCATGCGGGGGACGGGGGCAGAGACCCGACTCTTGCTGAATAATAAGGAAATCGGAGAGGTTATCCGTACGGAAACAGTGGGATTGTGGGCCTCGCATGTGGCCAGACTGCCCCAGGTACGGGCGTATCTCACGACTGTCCAGCAGTCCCTGGGGCAGCGAGTGCCTCTGGTGGCCGAAGGGCGGGATATGGGGACCGTGGTTTTCCCTGACGCTGCGTATAAATTTTTTCTGGATGCGTCGCCAGCAGTACGGGCCCAAAGAAGATGGCTGCAATTGAAGAATGCCGGTATGGATGAAGATCTGCAGGCATTGACGGAGCAGATGCGGGTTCGTGATGAGCAGGACAGAAACAGGGCCCTTGCCCCGTTGCGCCCGGCAAAAGATGCCCTGGTTATCGATACCGGATCGTTGACCCTAACCGGTGTCCAGCAGAAAATCATTTCGGTTGTTGAAAGACGTTGCTGAGAAAGGTCTGTGCAGGTCCGTTTTGCTTGCGTCCATATCAAAAAAGCCATCCGGGAGTAAACATCTCGGATGGCTTTTGATATGGGCGATACTGTCGCCTAGGGAGAAACAGCGTTATTTGTCGTCTATTTTTTCTTCCACAATGGGTCTGTGCTGGCTGAGATCATAGAGTCCACGAACGTGAAAGGGAAGAGGGTAGGTAGGGATCTTATCCAGTTTGATGGTGCCGATGGTCTTTCCTTCGGGAAACGAGGACAGGGGATTGAGCCCTTGGGGAATAGGGAAACCCAGTGGGGCTGCTGTAATCTTTGAAAGTCGGGAGGCGTATTTTTCAGAAAGGTAGCTGATGATCATATCCCGCTCTTCCCGGGTAAAGGCCTCCATAAGAAGTTTTTTGCTTCCGTCAGGATCTGCAGGTCCGCTGTTTTTACGTTCAATGGTGCCCCCAAGAATCGTTGCCCAATCATAGCTCGCCATCTCATCCTCGGGCCATGCCGATCGGTAGAGATGAACTTCCACGTCCCGCCTGCCCTTAAAGCTACGGATGACCATTGAAAGTACGTAGCCTCGTTCTATGGGCAGAGGGTGTTTTGAATCAAGTATTTCTATTTGCATGGTGGTTCTCCTTGGTTGCCGTTTTCGGGGCACGCTTGTGTATATTCTTTGGGCACAATACCGATGACGTTTGGTATGGG
>Ga0265294_10000084_pt1 | contig 99479 bp, 95 predicted proteins | sample MunlanPumphouse3_FD_192504 | JGI IMG/M metagenome (GOLD analysis project Ga0265294, IMG submission 192504) | Groundwater microbial communities from a municipal landfill in Southern Ontario, Canada - Pumphouse #3 | ecosystem: Environmental > Aquatic > Deep subsurface > Groundwater | place... | reverse complement strand
AAAGAGAATATTTTTTATTGGAGTTTGATATCCGCAATCATTTTAAAATGGGTCCTGTTAAATACAGGAATATAATAGGCGTTTTGGAGGGTAGCGAATATCCGGATGAATATGTGGTTGTTTGTAGTCATCTTGACTCATATGATGTTGCAACAGGGGGTGTGGATTGTGGATCCGGGTCTTCTGTTACGATGGAAACTGCCAGATTGATTATGGCGGCAGGAGGGCATCCTAAGCGTACTATTCTTTTCTGTCTGTGGACAGGAGAGGAGGCTGGCCTTCTAGGATCAAAATATTGGGTAGAGAACCATATGGATGCACTTAAAAATATTTCTAATGTGTTCAATAGAGATGGTGGCCCGACAGTTTGTACAGGAATAACAGTTCCTCTTGAAATGTATGATGATTTTACTAAAATATGTAAAGTAATAAATAATATTAACCCTGATTTTCCTTTTACTGTAAATAAACGCACAAAGACTATGAAGAAACCTGAAAAAGCAGGTGGCTCTGATTATGCGTATTTTGCCATGAATGGTGTTCCTACAATCAGTATAGATTTATCGGATCCAAAGGGATATGACTTTAATTACAGAGAAATATGGCATACGGAAAGGGATCTCTACAACAAAAGTATTCCTGAATATCAGAAACATTCTGCTATTGTTAATGCAATAATTGTTTATAATGTAGCAAATCTTAATCACCTTCTTTCAAGAGAAGGATGTTGGGAATAAAGCTATCTTTTTGGTACAGTATAAATTCCGTAATTAGGATTTGTATCCTCTTCTGATAATGATATTTTTTTACCTGAAGGTTTAGTGATTGTTTTCGTTTTGGCAGGAAGGTTAGGATATGTATTGTTAACTATGTGATTGAGGCATGCCTTTATATTATCCTCATCAACGGTGAAGTCATGATACAAATCGTCCGGTCTGTAATTTACTGGGACAAATCCATCATCAGGAATGTTTTCTCCTAATTTATTTGAATTGTAAAAACAAATTGGAAGAAATACATATTTTAGGTCGGTGTAGTCTTCTTTATCATATTTAACATATGAAGCATCATCTGCAGGATAGAATAAAACATACATTCCATTAGGTTTGCCGTAAGTTGTATCACCTACATTAATTACATTCATAAGCGGTTTTAAACCGTTCAGTACCATTTCACTTGCGGAAGCACTACCGTGCCCTGTTATGACATACAGATTATCGAGGTTAAGTGAGCCTGTGTTTCTGATTATCTTAGAGCTTACATCATGACTGGAAAGTTTGTCATTGTGTGTCCTTTTTACGTATACTTCATTATCTGCTGATTTTGGAGCCAAATAGTTTATAAGTAATTGACTGGCTCTACTATCACCGCCGCCATTATATCTGAGGTCAAGGATGAGATTTTTTATTCCGGCAGAACTGAATGTTGCCATGGCGTTATCTATGTCTTCCAACATTCCGGCCTTGAATGAGAGATAATTGAAATATCCTACCGGAGCTGTTAATCCTTCATAATCGTCGTTATCAAATACCTGAACACAAAGATATGATTTTGTACTCAGCGAAGTAGCAGCTGACACAGTAAATGTGTGATTTTTACCAAGTAAATCTCTGAAAGTGAATGTTTGCGGAGATGTAGAATATTGTGTGTTGAATGTTTCAGATTTGATTAAATCAATTACGGGAGTACCGGCAATATGGGTAAGTGTCCATCCTCTGGTCACACCCTCTTTTGCGAAAGGGGAATTAGGATAGACATATCGAACTTTGATTTCATAATCATTATAATATTCAATAGGTTGTGAAATACTTGCACCATATGTCCCTGAAACCACTCCGGTTTCAGATGAAACATAATCATCCTTATTCATCATCCAGCTCCATCTGTCTTTTGAATAGAGCAAAGCATCAAAGTAGTCATATATATCATATTTAGTTACATCAACTCCTGTCGGAACATATTTATACCAATAATAGTATACATCCATATATTCTTTTTTTAGATATACTTTTGCATTATAGTCGGCATCTGTAATTGATGGATCAGGTTCCTCTATTTTTTCACAACTACTACTGCCTGCAAATAATATAATTGCAAAGCATATGGTGAAAATTAACATTTTTTTAATGTATGTTGGTTTCATATGATGTGTTTTATAAAAAAAAAATTTAACTTTATTTGCAAAGATATGAAACGTACTTCATATATTATTAAAGAACAAATACTATAATTTAAATTTTATGGAATTTATTTCAGAAATTGTAACAAAAATTTCTTCTGTTTTATGGGGTTGGCCAATGATTATTCTTCTTTTGGGTACCCATATTTTCTTAACGATAAGACTTCGTTTTCCTCAATTGAAAATTTTTAAAGCTATAAAATTGTCGGTAACCAAGGATAAGGATTCCAAAGGAGACGTAAGTCAATTTGGGGCTCTTGCAACGGCTTTAGCTGCCACAATAGGCACAGGTAATATTGTTGGTGTTGCGACTGCAGTTGCACTTGGTGGTCCAGGAGCTGTGTTATGGTGTTGGCTGACAGGCGTATTCGGTATTGCAACCAAATATTCTGAAGGTTTGCTGGCAGTAAAGTACAGAGTCCAGACTAAGAAAGGTACGATGTTGGGAGGGCCAATGTACGCTCTTGAAAGAGGACTAAAAATGAAATGGTTGGCAGTTCTTTTTTGTATTTTCACAGCAATTGCTGCTTTTGGAATAGGTAACACTGTTCAGGCAAATTCCATATCGATGTTGATAAATGAGACTTATGGTATTTCAGTTTATTGGATTGGGGCGATACTTTCATTGTTTGTTGCACTGGTTATAATTTTTGGGGTAAAAGGGATTGCTAAAGTATGTTCAACGCTAGTCCCTTTTATGGCAGTCTTCTACATATTAGGATGTCTCATAATTTTGGGCCTGAATTGGAGCTTTTTAGGGGATGCTATCTCTGAAATATTTAATTCTGCTTTTTCTGTCCGTGCTGCCGGGGGTGGATTTATTGGGACAAGTGTCATGATGGCTGCTCGTTTCGGTATAGCCAGGGGTTTGTTCTCAAACGAATCAGGATTGGGGTCCGCACCAATTGTGGCTGCTGCTGCCCAGACAAGGAACCCAGTACGGCAGGCACTAGTTTCCTCTACCGGAACTTTTTGGGATACTGTAGTTGTATGCGCATTAACTGGCTTGGTTCTGGTAAGTACCATTATTGCTTACCCAGAAATTGACAGTACTCAAGGTGCCGCTTTAACTAAAGCGGCATTTGATAAAATCCCGATATTTGGTCCCATTATATTGGCTGTGGGTATTGTTACTTTTGCCTTTTCTACAATTTTGGGTTGGTCATATTATGGAGAGCGTGCAATAGAATATCTTGCCGGCAAAAATTGCCATTTACGTAAATGTATGATCATAACATATAGAATATTATGGATAATGGCCGTTTATATAGGTTCAATAATGGGGTTATCTTTAGTTTGGAATATAGCAGATGTGATGAATGCACTTATGGCAATTCCTAATTTAATAGCAGTAATTCTGCTTTCAGGAGTTACTGTGAAAGAAACTAAAAAATATTTATGGTCAAACCGACTTGATGATTCTTCAAATGAGGAACCACCTATTATTTAGGTTCTTCAAGGATAAAGACGTCTTCACTATCTTCTAGAAAAAAGTATTGTTCTCTGGCAAATTTTTCTAGAGAATCTCTATTGGAACGAAGCAGGTTCAGCTTTTCTTCAGTAATTTTTATCTCATTCTGATAATATATCTTTTGTTCTTGTTGTTGATTTATTCTGAATAATGTTTTTGTCAATTGAATTACATTATTTCTGTCAACAAATCCTATCAATACTAAGAAAAAAATAGTTACTAAAGTATATTTATTCAGTAAAATACGCCAAATTCTTTTTGTGTAGAGACTTTGAATCTTTACATTTAATTCATGAAAAAAATCATGAATTATATTAAATGGGTTATTCTTTTTTGATGAAGACATATTCAAATTCTATCTTGTAGCAAAATTATGTAATTTTGTGCGATAATAAAAGGATCCTTTAAAATGAAAGAGAGTAGGTTTAAATATTTCTTGCCGACATTAGGCGAAAGTTGGATTTTAGTAGCTGTCCTTGTATTATTTGGTGCTTTGTTTTCAGCGGTACCTAAGATGATAGCCTCATATTTAGTATCGGGACCGACAATATTTGATCTTGAATCAGTGAGTTATGTGCTGATGATGTTTCCTGTTTTTATGTGGATGTATTTTATGGCAAATAAGTCATGGCGCAGTAAGGAAGTTTCTATTAAATTGAATTCTCCTAATTTTGGAAAGATGAATCCCATATTGTTTTTTGTGGTTATTGGGGCTTGTGTTTTTCCACTTGGTATTTTGACAGAACCTCTAACTAGTTTTATTCCTATGCCTGATTCTATTAAGGCAATATTTGAAAAGGCGTTCTACGGTTCTAATACATTAGATACATTTGTATCGGCATGTCTGCTTGCTCCACTCTGTGAGGAGTTTTTATGCAGGGGCATTATTCTGAGAGGGCTTTTAACCAGGATGTCTCCCGTAAAGGCAATTTGTTGGTCAGCGGCTATTTTTGCGATTATTCATTTAAATCCATGGCAAGCTATACCCGCATTTGTTCTGGGATGTTTTTTTGGTTGGATTTATTATAGAACGAAATCCCTTTGGGCAACGATATTTTTGCATTTTGTAAACAACGGATTTGCTATTATTTCTTCCAAATTATATTCCGATGTGGATGTAGATGAGTCTTTTATTGACATTTTGCCTTCTTCTACATACATACCGTTATATGTAGCTTCATTGGTCATTGTTATAGTTCTTATATTTATTATTAAAAAATATACATCAAAAAATGAAAAAATTATATCCGCTTAAATTTAACCCGGTTCTGAAATATAGAGTCTGGGGTGGAAATAAACTGGTAAAAAAATATAGTAAAGAGATATTTGAAGAAGAACAGGAATCTCAGGACAAAGAACATATAGGTGAAAGCTGGGAGTTGTTTGACATTGATGATAAAAGTTCTATTATCAGTAATGGCTTTTTGGAAGAGAATAATATCAATGAAGTTATAGAAACATATATGGGAGATATTCTAGGTGATGAAATATATCAGTATTTTAACATTCAGTTCCCTTTGATAGTGAAAATACTTGATATTAATGAAAAGATCTCTGTTCAGGTACACCCTGATGATAAAACTGCTTTTGAAAGATATTATTCTTATGGGAAGACTGAATTCTGGTATGTTATGGAGGCAGAGAAAGATGCAAAGGTTTATATGGGTTTTAAAAAAGAAACTTCCGCGTCTGAATTTTATGAAAAATGTAATAATCAGACCGTGGAAGAATTGCTTAATGTGTATAAACCTAAAAAAGGAGATTGTTTTTTTATTGAGGCCGGGACTGTTCATGCTGCAGGAGGAGGGTTGGTGATAGCCGAGATTCAGGAGGCGTCTGATCTTACATTCAGATTATATGACTGGGGTAGGGAGCATAATCCTGCCACAGCAAGGCAAATGCATCTTGAAGAGGCGATTGATTGTATTGATTACAAAAAATATGATGAGCAAACATGTTACCTAAGAGCAGTGACTGGAATAAAAGAGATTGTTGATTGTCGTCACTTTACTATAAATAATATAGAACTAACAGATACGTATCATATTTATACGGAAGAGTTTAATAGTTTCATTTTGTATATTTGTACTGAAGGTTCTGCTACTATTCAATATACGATTTCTGATAAGAGTGATACCATTAATTTAAAAAAGGGCGAAACCGTTCTTATTCCTGCTTCGTTTGATGATTTTTATATTTCACCTAAAGAGAGAAATACAAATTTGCTGGAAGTACATATAAAGAATATTGCTGAAGAAAAAGATTCATATATAGAAAATGTGGAAGAGCAATATGATGATCATGAACATCATGATTGTGACAATGGGAATCATCATCATCACTAGAACTATGGAAAGTACAGGGGTAAGACTGGATAAATACTTGTGGTCAATACGTGTTTTTAAAACTCGTGCTGATGCTACTGAAGCTTGTAAAAGTGGAAGAGTAACTATTAATCAGATTCCTGCCAAGTCATCTAGGGAAATAAAAGAAGGAGATACTATTATTGTCAGGAAAGGTGCAGTCCATTTCAGCTACAGGGTGATAGCTCCGGTAGATAAACGGCAAAGTGCTAAATCAGTTGAAGATTACGCTGAAAATATAACACCGAAGGAAGAATTGGATAAATTGAGTGCACCATTAGAAACTTTTATTCTGAAAAGAGACAGGGGATCAGGAAGACCTACCAAGAAAGATAGAAGAAAAATGGATGATCTTTACTCCTCTTTTTTAGAAGATTGATTGAATTGAGTCATTGCCTGGTTAATCCCCGCGGTACCAAAAGTTTTGATAGCCTCAATTGCCTTATTTAAAGTAAACGGGAGTTCTTTTTCTTCTTCCGGACTAAGTTTACCAAGTACATAGTCCACTTGGCCTCCTTGTCTGAATTCATCTCCTATTCCAATGCGTAGACGGGAATATTGATCTGTATTTAGTGTGAAATTGATATGTTTTAGTCCATTATGACCGCCGTCGCTACCCTTTTTGCGCATTCTTAGTGTGCCAAATGGGAGAGCTAAATCATCCAATACTACTAAAAGATTTTCTATAGGAATTTTAGTTTGTTGTAACCAATAATTAACAGCTTTCCCACTAAGATTCATATAAGTAGATGGTTTCAAAAGAATAAATTTTTTCCCTTTATAGAATATTTCAGCAATTGATCCGTATCGGTTGCTGGTAAATGAAATGTTAGATGCTTTTGTCCAAGCATCTAACACCATAAATCCAATATTATGACGGGTATTGCTATATTCAGCACCGATATTGCCCAATCCTACGATTAAATAATTCATGCCCGAGAAGATTGATTACTAGCTTTCTGCGGTAGCAGCGGCGCCAATAGCTGCGCGTGTCATCCTAACTGAGCAAATAATAGTACTTTTTGGACTGATAATTTGTATCCCTTCATAGGATAATTCACCGGCTATAATTTGTTTGCCAAGTTTTAGATTGGTAATGTCAATTGGCAGGTTATCTGGAAGTTTATCAAGCATTCCTGAAACGCGAAGTTTACGAGTGCTGACCATTAATTTACCACCTTGTTTTACACCATCGGAGTTACCAAAAATATTGATAGGAATTTCTATTACTACAGGTTTTTTATTGGAAACGGCAAGAAAATCGACATGCAGAGCTTCGTCTGTTACGGGATGATACTGGATTTGGTGAAATACTGCTAAATATTTTTTACCATCTATTTCTAAATTGATGATGTAAGAATTTGGAGTGTGAGTGATTTCTTTCAGAACTTTTTTATCAACAGAAAAAGATACATTTTCTACTCCTTGACCGTATAAGATACATGGCACTTTCTCTTCTTTGCGAATGTTATTTACATCTGCTTTTTTACCGGTAATTCTGGGTTCACCCAGGATAATAATTTCTTTCATTTTAATTAATTAAAAATGTGTTACTCAGTCCGGACCTTCCGGACCCCATTGCACCAAAAAGAATACTTTTTAGTAGGGTGCAAAAATACAAAAAATAATTGTAAACCGATGAATAAAAACTTTTTCTGATTTTTTTATTCATTTTTTTGGAAACTTACTATTTATATTTAAATTTGTATCAATTAATAATAATTATAAATAATTATGAAAAAGAAATTTATTTGCACCGTATGCGGTTATATACATGAAGGCACTGAACCACCAGAAAGATGCCCTATTTGTAATGCTCCGGCTTCAAAATTTAAAGAAGTAATTGAATCTGAAAAAGGTAAAAAATAATAACTATTCAACCATTTCTGTGGATATGTTCCACTTGAGTGTCTTGTAAAAATTGTTCAGATATTCATATTCGGGATTTGGTATGTAAGTGCTGAGTCCTGAATGTTTTTTTATCTCCAAATCAAGAAAATAATTTGTAGCAGCCTTGAATATTACCGCATTGTTAAGGGCGGATGTGAATGAATCATATTCGCTTTCAGATGCTATTCTTGAGATATAATCATCAATATCGTAGAACCAATTTTTGTTAAAACGAAAATAGCCTTGTACTTTCGAAGGGTCGACAAGCTCCATTTTATCCCTATTATGATTAAAGATTTTATTACAACTGTTTGCAAGTTGTTTTAGAGCTGAGGTTTTTACAACTGAAATGGTCGCAGATTGATAAATGCCTGTTTGGTAATAATATAAATCAAAATATGCTTGGCTTATTTTAATCATAGCACTTTCTCTTTCAGTTTCAGGTGTGTTAAATAGAGGATCCATAATCATATCATAAGGAAAACTCTCGGCAAGTATTTCTGTTTGAGAAAAAATGAGATAATCGCATTTGTCTTTCAATTCATATGCTACTTCAATACCTCCCATAAGGCAACAATCAAAAATAATGAACTCATAATGATCTTTAAGAGCTGCAGCAAGATCTGGTATTTCTATTTCACTACCATTGTTTTCTCCAAAGCTCTTGACGTAGTCAGATTTTATGAGGTGTAAGTATGGGTCAACGAAATTGGTAGAATACTCTGTAGCGCCTGCAATTTTGTCTACCGGATTTGAATAATATCCTTCAGGAAGCCATCCGGTACCATGTGACCATAATATCAGACCGTGGCTATCTGCGGGGAATGCTTGCTCAGCATCGGATAATACTTGTGAAAATACAGAAGCGTCAGCAGAATTTTGATTCATATCATATGTAACTATCATTTCCTGTACTACTTTTCCGTCGGTATCTTTATAGTATCTGCATAAATATGGATTAGAGTTAACTGCATGGTAATAAACAAGAAGAACATTATCGTCAACGCCACCTTCAGGCATATACCCCAAACACATTGAAGCAAGATTATCTTCGGCATAACTGCTCAGATTGTTGTTGGCCGCAACATAAAAAAGAATAGAACGTCTATTGGTCTTTTCTTCAAGGCATACGCAACTTGTAATAAATTGACCAAATATCGTGATAGCAATAATATAAAATAGATATTTTCTTATGTACTTCATTAGTACAAATATAAGAAAAATAGACTGTTTAATTTTTAAAAATGAAATATACAGCTAAAATCATAAATATAAAGGCAAGTATATGATTGTACCTTATTGCTTCTGTTTTGAAAAAAAAAGTTGAAAATACAATAAAAACAGTCAGTGTTATAACTTCTTGAATAACTTTGAGTTGCATTAATGTAAAAGGACCCCCATAGGCTTTATATCCAATTCTATTGGCAGGTACTTGTGCGCAATATTCAAAAAAAGCAATTAGCCAGCTGATAATAATTATTCCGAACAGTCCCCATTTTGAGAGAAATTTTTCGGTGCCGAATTTAAGGTGGCCATACCAAGCCAAAGTCATGAAGCTGTTTGACACAATCAGCAATAAAATAGTACTGAGTCCTTTTCCCATATCTATAATGATAAATGCGTGCAAAAGTATCATTTATCAGCCAAATAATAAAAATTTTTATTTATATATTTGCAAATAAAAAGAGTATTATGAGATTTATAAAAATTATGTTATTAGTATTTGGACTTGGATTTATGCTTTCTTCATGCTCCGAAAAAGAGGTGGAGTTTAAGTATTCTGTAGATGAATTTGCAGACATAGAAGTGCTGCGTTATCAGGTTCCCGGATGGAACGAGTTAACTCTTGGCCAAAAAGAGTATTTATATCACCTCAGTGAGGCAGCTAAAGCCGGACGTGATATTATTTGGGATCAAAATTTTAAGTATAATCTTAAAATCAGAAAGGTGCTTGAAAATATCATTGAAAATTATAAGGGTGACAAGGAATCTATACAATACAAAGATTTTCTTGTATATGCAAAACGTGTTTTTTTCAGTAATGGTATTCATCATCATTATGCAGAAGATAAAATATTGCCTGCATGTTCTCAGGAATACTTTGAATCATTGATGAGTGATGTAGGAGATGAGGCTAAGATAGAGGAGCTTATCCCAATAATTTTTAATCCGGAATTATATTTTCAAAGGAAGTATCAGGGAGATAAAGAAGATTTTCTTCTTGCATCTGCAGTTAATTTTTATGATGGAGTGACAAAAGAAGAAGCCGTTAAATTTTATGACGCGAAGGAGAATCCTAAAGACCCTTGTCCTGTTTCTTATGGGTTGAATAGCAGGCTTGTAAAAAATGGAAATATTATTTCAGAAGAGGTATATAAGGTAGGTGGATTATATGGACCTGCTTTGAATGTTATTATCTCTCACCTTGAAAAAGCTAAAGTTGTCGCTGAAAATGATACCCAGAAAAATTATATTACTGAACTTATCGATTATTACAAAACAGGTGATTTAAAACTTTGGGATAAATATAATGTAAGTTGGGTTAAAGATACCGAATCAGATGTGGATTTTGTGAACGGTTTTGTTGAAGATTACAACGACCCTCTTGGAAGAAAAGCCACTTGGGAAAGTGTTGTTAACTTTCGCGATATAGTTGCTTCAAAGAGGACAAGTATAATAAGTAGTAATGCTCAGTGGTTTGAAGACAATTCTCCAATAGATCCTCGTTTCAGAAAAGAGAAGGTAAAAGGTGTATCGGCAAAGGTGATAAACGTTGTATGTATTGCTGGAGACAGTTATCCTGCCACCGCTATCGGGATTAATCTTCCAAATGCTGATTGGATAAGAAAAGATTATGGATCTAAATCGGTTACTATCGCCAACATATCTGCTGCTTATGATGAAGCTTCAAACCAGAGGCCCAAGAGTATTCTTACCGAGTTTGCTTGGGATCAGGCGGAAATAGATCTCATTAAAAAGTATGGAAGTATAACAGGCGACTTACATACTGATTTGCATGAATGTCTCGGACATGGTTCAGGTCAACTTTTGGAAGGCGTTTCATCAAGTGCTCTGAAAGAGTATAGTTCTGCTCTTGAGGAGTCACGTGCAGATTTGTTTGCTCTATATTATCTTGCTGATCCAAAGATGATTGAATTAGGTATATTGGATAACCCGGATGCATATAAAGCAGAGTATATTAATTATATAAGAAACGGATTATTTACTCAATTTACAAGAGTTGAATTGGGGAAGACGAATACTCAAGCGCATATGCAATGTCGTAAACTTATTGCTGAATGGTGTTTTGAAAAAGGTAAAAATGAGAACATAATCGAAAAAAGAGTCAGAGATGGTAAAACATATTTTGTTATTAATGATTTCAAAAAGTTAAGAGACCTATTTGGACAAATGCTGGGTGAGATACAACGTATTAAATCTGAAGGAGATTTTGAAGCAGGTAAGAATCTTATTGAAAAATATGCTGTCAATATTGATCCTGCTTTGCATAAAGAGGTGAAAGAAAGATATGCCACTCTTGATTTGAAGCCTTATCGTGGCTTTATTAATCCGGAAATTGTTCCGGTTGAAAAGAATGGTAAAATTGTTGACTATAATCTTGTTTATTTTGACGATTTCTTGCAACAACAACTTGAATATGGTAAAAAATATGCTACCCTATAAAAGCTGCAGCTGAATTAAATATGTTTAAAAAGGCTCTCGAAAGCAATTCGGGAGCTATTTTTTTATTCAATGGGAATGGGTTTTGGTGACAATATTCAAAAGGAAAGTCTTTTTCTTCCAGTATTTTGTTACTTGTTTTTTCCCCAAAAGCTTCAATAGCTCCAATAGTAGGGATTACAACATCCTTTTTGAGCGTTATAGCCTTAATTCTGTTTTTTGCTTTTTCAAAAAATGTTTCTCTTTCCTGTTGGTATGAGCAAGTGTTTACCATTGATTGAAATGCGTGTTCAATATAATCTTCCTTAAAATTGAATCCACTTGTGTAGTATTTGTATATTATGTCATATGCTTCCTTATCCATAATTTCTCTTGCACTTCCATTCATTTTTTCAAAAATTGATCCTCCGCAAAAAAGAAAGAATTTTGAGTTGTCAAACAAATTCTCCGGGTTGGAAAGCATAAGAACTTGTGAAAGTAAAGCTCCAATTGAATACCCAAATACGTTTATAGTGGCCTCTTTTGCAAAAAGAGGATGTTCCCCATTACGAATATCATTTAAAAGTTGTACAATATTGAATAATGATTCTCTTCCAGAAATATAAAATCGCAGTGGACTAGCTGAAAGCCTTGAACTGAGTGCAACATTTACAAAACTAGAATTGCATAGCTCCTTATATTCCGATTTTCTTTTTTCTAACCATGGCATAATGCTTCTTGGATTGTACCATGTTCCAGGTGTTCTATTCATATGAAAAGCGATGGGGAAGAGGATTACCGGTTGTCCGGTATCTTGGCATAACTTTTCGGCCCAAGGTAGATATTTTTCCCATGAACGTTCATTTAGACCATGCAATAATAGAATTCCTTTTTTAGATTTGTGAGTTCCTTTTGGTGCAAATATATTGTATTGGAAATCAATGTTTTCTTCAATATTACTATCTCTGGTTGAACAAAACCCTGAAGTAGGTGCAGAATTCTGAAAAACCCGTACCTCTTGTTCTCCATTCTTTTGTGAGAATGTGAAAGGCAAAATTTCTAATTTATCTTCTATCAGTTCAACTTTATTGTTGTAAGAGAAGATACTTTTTAATTCTTGCGTTCTTATTGCCAAATCCATAATCTTTTTATTTTTAACAAATAAACAATGAAGATTTATCTTTGTCAAGAAAAAGGTGTTGGCATAATCTGTGTGGGGCAAATAGTAATATTTAGGGATAGAAATCCCAATTTAGGGATAAAATTTTTTCAAGTATTGAGTGCTATTTGTTAATTTACTCTTATTTTTGTTCTTGGAGTTTTTATAAAAAATGTTTATGGAATTCTTTAATAAATTGATACCCGGTTATATCTATAAGAAAACAAGCATCATTGGGATGGTTATATTCACTGCTTTGTTTGCGCTTGTTTTTATAAACATATATAAGCCGTTTAGTTCCGCAGATTGGTATGCAGTATCTGAATTTATGTATTTTGTATATTCCAGTCTGTTGATATTGACGGGGGTTCTGATAGTTGTTTTAAGTAGAATAATAATGTATTATTATGGAAAGAAGCATGTAATACAATATTGGACCTTCGGTGTTTGGATTGTGGCTGAAATAATTGTCATGTCGATTGTATATACAATATTATCCTTGGCAATTGAGCCCGAACAATCAACTTTGGAAGTCCTAAAAATATCTACAAAAAATACTGCACTTGTATTACTTATTCCATATGCCATGTCTCTTCTTTATCTTTCTATGCAGGAAAAATCAAAGCAGTTAAAGCATATTAAGGAGGTTCAGGATGAACAGGGCGGCCCTAATATATTGTCTTTTTATGATGAAAAAGGAGAATTGAGACTTTCAATAAAAAAGGAGAGTTTGTTCTATATTGAATCTGCTGATAACTATGTATGTATATGGTATTTAAACAAGGGGTCAGTTGCTAAATTCCTTCTCAGAAATACGCTGAAAGCGATGGAAGATGCTTTTGATGAGTCCAATATTCTAAGATGCCATCGTTCGTTTATGGTTAATTTCGATCAGGTTAATATTATACGTAAAGGCAAAGATGGTATTTATATTGAATTCGGCAGAGAAAATGTGGCTGATATTCCTGTTTCAAAAACATATTGTGAGAAGGTTACAAAATATTTTGTAAATTACTCGTAGTCTTTGGTCTTTTGTGTTTGTAGGAGATTCTGCAAATGTATCTCATCATCATTATAAGAAATATTATACTTCCTAAAGATATATTTATAAAAAGCTTTTCTTTTATTGAACTTTTCAGTAAAATCACTTCAGAATCTTCAGATAAAATATCATTAATCTGGTTCACAGGTAAATTGATTGATGGCCATTTTCTTATCACATAACCTTTATCAAAGTAAACTACTCCACCATTAGAGCGGTTTAAAGTGAGTAAAGTTTTATAATCCGAGAATAAAAAATTATAATTTAGTGAGTCTGGTATATTTTCGGCAGGAGTGCTTGTAATAACTATTATTTTCCTTCCGTTTTTGTTTAGTTCCTTATCTAAATCTGAGATACGTTTCCATGTCCTTTTGGAAGTTTTTTCCATATCATATACAATAGCTGCAACTAAAGAGGTGTCTTTATAAAGTATTTCCGTACAGTATTTTCCATTTTTATCTGAAATAGCCAAATCAATACCCGCATTTTCTGTTGAACCTGAAATCAGTTTGGTTTTTGACTCTATATATTGCCACGTTGAGTCTGGAAGTTCTTCCAAATTAAATTCCGAGTTTTTTCCATCTTTTGAATAGATAAATATGGTTTTATATTGTACTTTTTCTGTATTTTTTAACTCTTTAAGGTCTGTTCCCACCTTAAATGCAGTAAAATCACTATGTGGTAGAGTAATAATAGTTTGCACAGCGATAAAAACAGCAATGGCCCAATATATGATTACAAATGTCCATTCAATATGTTTTGGTGCAATTGGAATGAATTTATCTCTCTGTACGTATATTAAAAGTGAACATAAGAAAAGAACGATATTTTTAAAGAATGTTTCCCAATTGTTTAAATGAATTGCTTCTCCAAAACATCCACAATTATTAATAGGGTTGAATAAGGCCAGATATAATGTTAGTATTGTAAAAAATGATATGAAGAAAAGAGCAATTTTTGAGGCAATCTTTACTCTTAATCCCAGCAATATAGATACTCCAATAATAAATTCCAGGCTGGAAAGCAGTACTCCTACAAAAATTGAAGAAAAATCAAGAAAGCCAAGATGAAATATTGTAAAATATTCCTTAATAATCAAACCGGTACCAACCGGATCAATAAATTTAAGAAATCCCGAAAAGATAAAAGATAATCCAAAAACAAATCTACATATAGCCCTTAACAATTTCATATTATTTTTTCTACTTCATTTTTTATTTTTTCAAAAATATTATTTGTAGTGAGCATATCTCCTGATTTATCAGAACAGTCAATTCTTATAAAATTTTTGTCTTTATTGCATTGTTCCATATAGATATCTCTTACTTTGAGTTGAAAATTAATGTTCGATTCGTGAATATCAGGCCTTCCATCTAAATATGCTCTATCATTTCCATTTCTAGCGTTTTTAAGTTTACTATCCACAAATTTGATAGGAACATCTAAGAATAGGTTAAGATTAGGTTTTGGTATGGCAAATTGATTATATTCGGTGGCTAAAATCCATTCCCTTAGTGAATTTATTTCCTCTTGATTTTTCAATTTGGAACATTGAAAAGCAACGTTTGAATATACATATCTGTCAAGAATGACGCAATGGTTGTTTACAAGCCAGTTGTTAATCTTTTTAGAAGCATCTTTTCTATCCTCCGCAAAAAGCAGAGCGACAAGTTGAGGATGTACCTGATCAATAGATCCAAAATCTCCTCTGAGAAATTTTGCTATCAATTCTCCAAAAACAGGAGCGTCAAACCTCGGAAAATGGAGATAATTAGTTTTTATCCCACGATTTTTTAGGTAGCTGGTAAGCATTTTAACCTGTGTGGATTTACCCGAGCCATCCAGTCCTTCAAGTACTATCAACATAAAAATAAAGTATAATTTTGTATAACTTTACAAAGTTAATCTTTATAAATAAAATGGCAATAAATGTTAAAGTAATGGGAATTATCAATATTAATGATGATTCTTATTTTGCTCAAAGTCGTGCAATTGGAAATGATGCTTTTTGTTCCCGTGCTGAAATGTTGATTGAACAAGGTGTGGATATTATTGATATAGGGGCATGCTCTACTCGTCCCGGATCTTCATATATAGACAAAAAAGAAGAATGGAAAAGACTTGGACCGGTTCTGAAACAATATAAAAATAAATATTATAATACGCCACTTTCAATAGATACTTTCCGCTCGGAAATAGTCGAACGGGTTTATGATTTTTTAGGGCCGTTTATTGTTAATGATATTTCTGCCGGGGAAGATGATTTGAAGATGCTTGCTTCGGTTGGTAATATTGGTTTGAATTATATTGCGATGCATAAGAGGGGAACTCCAAATACAATGCAAGGACTTTGTGATTATGAAGATGTAGTAACAGATATAATAAAATATTTCAAAAATTTTGAAAAAAAGGCAGAAGATAATGGGGTTATTAATTTTATAATAGATCCTGGATTTGGATTTGCAAAGACTGTGGATCAAAATTATCAGATGCTGGCCAGGCTTTCAGAATTTAAGGTTCTTAATCGTGAAATTCTTGTCGGTATATCTCGTAAAAGTATGATATACCGCTTATTAAATATTACACCTGAAGAAGCTCTGCCAGCTACTTCAGCACTACATCTTCAGGCACTTTTGTCAGGGGCCAATATTTTAAGGGTACATGATGTGAAAGCGGCGAAGCAGAGTGTGGCATTGTTCGATAGAATTTCCTACTTTTGTAGAGGATAACAATAATATTATGCAAGATTCTTTAATGGCCATCTCTCCGATAGATGGCAGATACTATGCTCAGGTAGAGCAATTTAAGTATTATTATTCAGAATACGCTCTGATAAGATATAGAGTAAAAGTTGAAATTGAATATTTCATCGCATTGTGTGAAATACCATTGCCACAGCTAAATGATTTTGACGCTTCACTTTTTTCATCTCTTAGAAATGTCTATTTGAATTTTTCAATTAAGGATGCGGTTGCCGTCAAAGAGATAGAAAAAACCACCAATCATGATGTTAAAGCGGTAGAATATTTTATTAAAAATCGTTTTGTGTCTTTAGGAATTGAAAAATACAATGAATTTATTCATTTTGGTCTAACATCACAGGATATTAATAATACGGCAATACCAATGTCTTTATTAGAGGGTATAAGGGATGTTTATTTACCTAAACTGGACGAAATAATTGATATTCTTAAAGATTTTTCAAAAGAGTGGATGAACGTTCCTATGCTTGCTCATACACATGGGCAACCTGCTTCTCCAACACGCCTGGGAAAGGAAATCGCAGTCTTTGTTGTCAGATTATTCGAACAGAGAATGCAGTTGGTGATGTCGCATTATCCTGCAAAATTCGGTGGAGCTACAGGAAACATGAATGCTCATCACGTAGCTTATCCAGATATTGATTGGAATAAATTTGCTCGTCACTTTGTAGAAGATAAACTTGGATTGCGCAGGTCATATCCTACTACACAGATAGAACATTACGACAATATCGCGGCAATATTTGATAACCTTAAAAGGATTAACACTGTATTGCTGGATTTATGTCGTGATATGTGGACATATATTTCGATGGAGTATTTCAAACAAAAAATTAAGGCAGGCGAAATAGGGTCTTCTGCTATGCCGCATAAGGTAAATCCGATAGATTTTGAAAATGCAGAAGGAAATATTGGGATTGCAAATGCATTATATGAGCATCTTTCAGCAAAATTACCTGTTTCAAGAATGCAACGCGATTTGACAGATTCAACAGTGCTTCGCAATATAGGTGTTCCTTTGTCTCATTCTCTTCTGGCCTTGAATTCACTTAAAAAGGGATTGGGAAAACTGATATTGAATGAAAAGAAAATAAATAGTGATCTTGAAAATAATTGGGCAGTTGTTTCTGAAGGGATACAAACTATATTAAGAAGAGAAGGTTATCCTAATCCTTATGAAACATTAAAGGCTCTTACCCGTACGAATGAAATGGTTACAAAGGAATCTATTTTCGCATTCATTGATACCCTTAATGTCTCAAAAGATATAAAGGATGAACTTCATGCCATTACTCCTCAGACTTATACAGGAATTTAAAGAATTCAGTCATTTAATAAATAAATTTAATATGAGACGTACTCTTATCATCATATCACTATTTCTTTTCTCATTTGTAAAATATAGTAATGCACAAGTATTATTTGAAGATTATTTTACTCCTGAAAGGTTAAGAATTGATCTTGTTTTTGCAGGAAATAATGAATACCAGAAAATTTTTTTGGAAGAACTTCATGCTGAGAAAGAATGGGCTGGTTCTAAAAAAAATCTAATCGATACTTTTGGATATGGGGAGAATTTAATAGAGGTCTATTCTTATGAAGGGAATAATCTTATATACTCAAAAGGTTTTTGTTCCCTTTTTGAAGAGTGGCGTGACACTCCTGAATCAAAAGAAGTGGAAATGGCATTTACAAATTCTCTTTGGATACCTTTTCCAAAAGAAAAAGTTAAGGTTGTTATATCAGAAAGAAATTTTGAAGATGAAAAGTTTGCAAAAATTTTTTCTTTTAATGTTGATCCTGATGACAAGTCTATTAAAAGAGACATTGAGAATGATTTTACTGTCACTTCAATTTTGAATAACGGTGCATCTGAAAATAAAGTTGATATTGTTTTTGTGGCAGAAGGATATACAAGAGATGAAATGGCTAAATTTAGATCAGATGCAGCAAGGTTTGCTGGTTATTTATTTGAAATAGAACCATATAAATCAAGAAAGAGTGATTTTAACATTTGGGCTGTGGAATCTATTTCTGTTGACTCCGGTACGGACTATCCTCAACAGGGTATCTGGAAGAATACCATTGCCGGTTCAAATTTTTATACATTTAAGACGGATAGATATCTTACTGCTCCCGATCATAAAAAAGTAGTACAATTGGTAACAAATGCTCCTTGCGATGCTATTTATGTTATAGTAAATGTAAATAAATACGGGGGTGGTGGAATATACAATTACTATGGGTTAAGTATGTCGGAAGGGAAATATGCCGCAGAGGTTTTTGTTCATGAATTTGGACACAGCTTTGCAGGGCTGGGTGATGAATACTATAATTCTGATGTGGCTTATCAAGACATGTATAACCTAAAGACCGAGCCATGGGAACCTAATCTTACAACTTTAGTTCAATTTGAACTAAAGTGGAAAAAGTTTGTTTCTGATTTAACTCCGGTCCCTACTCCTAACGATATTAAATATAAAGGTTTAATAGGAGTTTTTGAAGGTGGAGGGTATTCCTGTAAAGGGATTTACAGACCTTTTATAGATTGTAGAATGAAAACTAATACTGCTGAAGGTTTTTGTCCTGTGTGTGTAGATGCGATAAATAGAATGATAGATTATTATTGTAAATAGGGATGATAGTTGACAATTATAAATATTTTCTTTTTGATTTGGACCGTACAGTATGGGATTTTGATAAAATATCTGAGGCATCGATGTCTTCAGTATTGGGGAAAAATAAATTACTGATAGAAGATAAAAAAGATTTTTTTAAAAAATATGAGGTTATAAATAATCAACTGTGGCATCAATATGAAGAAGGTATTATAACAAAAGAGACCCTTCGTGTACAACGTTTTTATCAGACATTTAAAACTCATTACGGAATAGATGATATAAGATTTTCAGAGCAATTCGGTTCTGATTATTTAAATCAGATAGGTTATGGAAAAACTTTGATGCCCGGGGTTTTAGATGTTTTGCAACTTTTGTATGAAAGAAGATGTAAAATGGCTATAGTATCCAATGGTTTTAAAGAAGTACAATATAGAAAGCTAAAATCTTCCAGTGTAGAACAATATTTCAACTCAATAATAATTTCGGATGAGGTGGGAGTAAATAAGCCAAATCCAAAAATATTTGAAATAGCAATGCAATCTTTAGGTGGTAATAAGAAAGAAACTCTAATGGTTGGTGATGACTTTATAAACGATATTGAAGGTGCACAAACCTATGGCATTGATCAGTTTTACTACAATTTTTATAATAGGCAATGCAATGGCCATCCTACTTATGAAGCGAATGATATGCTTGCTCTGATTAAATAATTATAGTTTTCTCTTAATTTCTACTATTGTATAAGATTCAATAATATCCCCGACTCTGATATCATTATACCCATCAATGTTAAGACCACAGTCATATCCTGTAGCAACTTCTTTTACATCATCTTTAAAACGTTTCAAAGACCCAAGTGAGCCTGTATGTATTACTATACCATCACGAATTATGCGTATTTTTGCGGTACGTGTAAGTTTACCCTCTTTTACCATACATCCGGCAATAGTACCTACTTTTGATATCTTGAATGATTCACGTACTTCAGCGGTTGCTGTTATCTCTTCTTTTTGTTCAGGAGCAAGCATACCTTCAATACCACTTCTTACCTCGTTTATAGCATCGTATATTACTGAATACAAACGCATGTCAATTTCTTCTTTCTCGGCTAACTTGCGTGCATTTACAGAAGGTCTGACCTGAAATCCTATAATGATTGCATTTGAAGCTACGGCAAGCAGTACATCTGATTCAGATATAGCGCCAACAGCTTTATGTATAACATTTACATGAATTTCGTCTGTAGACAATTTGATTAGGGAATCTGACAAAGCTTCGATTGATCCATCAACATCAGCTTTGACAATAATATTTAGTTCTTGGAAATTGCCAATGGCAATTCGACGCCCTAATTCTTCAAGAGTAATGTGTTTTTGAGTTTTTATGCCTTGTATGCGGATCAGTTGTTCTCTCTTATTAGCAATATCGCGAGCCTCTTTTTCGTCCTCCAAAACATTAATTGAATCCCCTGCGGTAGGAGCCCCGTTAAGTCCTAGAACTGAAACCGGAGTAGATGGTCCTGCAATATCAATCTTTTGGCCACGCTCATTAAACATAGCTTTTACTTTTCCTGTATAGCTTCCTGATAATATAACATCTCCGGCTTTCATTGTACCTGCTTGGATAAGAACAGTAGCCAGGTATCCTCTTCCTTTATCAAGTGAGGATTCTATGACACTCCCAATGGCACGTTTATTTGGATTAGCTTTAAGCTCAAGCAAGTCAGCTTCCAATAATATTTTTTCAAGTAGTTTATCAACATTGATACCCTTTTTTGCGGAAATTTCCTGACACTGATATTTACCACCCCAATCTTCGACAAGTATATTCATGTTAGCCAGTTGCTCTTTTATCTTTTCAGGATTTGCTCCCGACTTGTCAATTTTGTTAATGGCAAAAATCATAGGAACACCTGCAGCTTGTGCGTGGTTGATGGCTTCAATGGTTTGAGGCATTATTGCATCATCTGCTGCAACGATTATTATGGCTAAGTCAGTTACTTTTGCACCGCGGGCACGCATGGCAGTAAATGCCTCATGTCCAGGAGTATCCAAGAATGTAATACGGCGCCCTGAAGGCAATAGTACATTGTATGCACCAATATGCTGTGTTATTCCGCCGGCTTCACCAGCAATTACATTTGATTTACGAATGTAGTCCAAAAGTGAAGTCTTACCATGGTCAACATGTCCCATAACGGCAACAATAGGAGGTCGCTCAATCAGATCTTCTTTTTTATCTTCGTCTTGCTGGATGGTGTCCTGAATATCTGCAGTAACAAATTCTATTTTATAACCGAATTCTTCTGCTACAAGTACAAGAGCCTCTGCATCAAGACGTTGATTTATTGATACCATTAATCCTAAATTCATACAAGCTTCAATTACCTTTGTGACAGGAACATTGTTCATCAATATTGCGAGCTCATTAACGGTAACAAATTCAGTAACTTTCAAAATATTGCTTGACAATTCCTGAAGTTCTTGTTCTTCATGTACTTTTTGAGTAAATACGTCCCTTTTTTCACGACGGTGTTTTGAACCTTTTGTTTTTCCTTTTCCCTCAACCATACGGGCGTATGTTTCTTTAATTTGTTTTTGGATAGCATCTTCATCAATTACCGGACGAACTGCTCTGAATCTTTCTTTTCCTTTCTGGAATTTGTTTCTTTGTGTTCCCGTATTTTGCTGTTGATGATTTGTGTTGCCGGTAGGGTTAGGCTTATTTACTGTATTGGTGTTCTTTGTTACATCTACTTTTTCATGACTTTTATGTATTCTTTCTCTTTTTGCCTTATCTCTTTTTTTCTGCGCCTCATTATTGTTGTTTGGCTTTTTTTCAAAACGGGATAAGTCGATTGTACCACTTATTTTAGGTCCTGAGAGTTTTTCTACTTTTGTCTCAATATGCTCAATGACTTCATGTATTTGAGTATGAACAATCGGTTCTACCTTATCTGCTATATCCATTATTTCTGCTTTTGCAGTTTTTTGTTCCTGCTTTTGTTTCTGTTCCTGTTTTTGTTCCTGCTTTTTTTCTATTACAGGTTTTGGCTTTTCAACTGGAGCCGGTACTATTTTTTTACGAGGATTTAAATCAATTTTTCCAACAATTTTAATATCAGGTTTGTGTTCAATGTTTTGTTTTATTATTTCGGGAGTATGAATTGTTTGTTCCTGAACTTTTACCGGCTCTGGTTTTGGAGAAGGAGTAGGTGTTGGTGTAGGTATGGGAGCTTCTGTAAAAACGTTTGTCTTTATTATAATCTCTTTTTCTTGTTCAGCTTCATCATTATTATCCCTTTGGTGCTCTATTTCTGTAATTTCTTTTACCTTGATAGCCACTTTTTTGGATTGTTCCTTAATGATTTGCTCTTTACCAAACTCTTTGGCTACCAAAGAGTAGGCCTCATCAGTAATTTTAGCGGTTGGAGATGATTCAACTTCAATTCCTTTCTTTTTAAGAAATTCTATTAAAGTTCCCATCCCAATGTTAAATTCCTTGAGTATTCTATTTATTCTGATTGTAGTTTCTGGCATATTTTTACTCCCGATATTTTTAATTACTCTTCAAATTCTGATTTCAATATTTTCTGTACTTCTATAACAGTCTCTTCCTCAAGATCAGCACGTTTAACAATTTCGTCAACACTAAGTGCAAGAACACTTTTTGCTGTATCACATCCTATGGACTGCAATGCTTTGATAACCCAGTCTTCTATTTCATCGCTGAAATCTTTCAACAATACATCATCTTCTTCTTCCTCTTCTGCTTCTTCTATATCTCTGTAAACATCAATCTCATAACCAACCAGCATACCTGCTAGTCTGATATTGCTACCTCCTTTGCCTATGGCCAATGAAACTTCTGATGGTTTAAGGTATACGCTGATACTTTTATCTTCTTCATTAAATTTCATTGAGGAAACCTTTGCTGGGCTTAATGCTCTTTGGATAAGTAGCTGAGTATTACTCGTCCAGTTAATTATGTCAATATTTTCATTTCTAAGCTCGCGTACGATACCGTGGATACGGGATCCTTTTACTCCAACACATGCTCCAACCGGATCAATACGTTCATCGTATGACTCAACAGCTACTTTTGCTCTTTCTCCAGGTATTCTTACTACCTTTTTAATAGTGATGAGCCCATCAAATATTTCTGGTACTTCTTGTTCGAACAGTCTTTCCAGAAATAAGGTAGATGTACGTGAAAGAGTAATAATAGGGGAATTGTTTCGCATCTCAACAGTAGAGATTACTGCTTTTACGGTATCTCCTTTTCTGAAATAGTCGGAAGGTATCTGTTCTGATTTTGGTAGAATCAATTCGTTTCCATCTTCATCCATAACAAGAACTTCTTTTTTCCATACCTGATATACTTCACCAACTAGAATCTCACCGGTTTTATCTCGATATCTGTTATATAAATTAGCTTTTTCTATATCCATAATGCGACTTGAAAGGTTTTGACGGAGATTCAAAATCCCACGACGTCCAAAGTCGGCAAGTTTTACCTCTTCAGTAAAATCTTCTCCAATCTCATAAGAATCATCAATTTTTTTAACATCTTCAAGTGATATCTGTGTTGCTGGGTCTTCTACAGTCTCAACAACTAATCTGTTTCTCCAAATTTCAAAGTCCCCTTTATCTATATTGATGATTATGTCGAAATTGCTCGTATCTCCATACATTCTTGCCAATTGTGTACGGAAAATATCTTCCAAAACACTCATCATTGTTGGTCTGTCAATGCTTTTCAGCTCTTTAAACTCAGCAAATGTGCTGACTAGGTTTAACCCTTCCATTTTAAGTAAAATTATTTTTTATTATTATCTATTTAAAGCAAATAATAGGTTTCGCACATTTTATCTCTGAGAAATTGTATGTTTCTACAATTTCTTTCCTGATTTTTTTCTTTTTGTCGTCCACCTTTTCAAGTTTTGTGTATGATATTGTAATGTTATCTGGTTCTGTTTTTGTTAATATAGCCTTAATTCTGGATCCATTCTTCAAAGTAATTTCAACCTCTTTTCCCTCATTTTTTTTGTATTGTTCAAATATTTTGAAGGGTGAGGTAAGTCCGGCTGATCCTACCGTAAGGGAAAAATCTTCAACAGTTCTGTCGAGTTTTGATTCAATAAACCTGCTGGTATCAATACAATTCTCCAATTTTATCGCTTGATCTGCTGAATCGATAGTTACTTCGATTTCATTATTAGCATTAATCTTTATATCAACGAGAAAAAGTTTTTTTTCTTTTAGATAATCAGCTAAGATGTTTTTTATAGTTTCTTTATTTATCATATTCTATTATAAAACAAGGGGACTCGCGTCCCCTTTCTTCTCTTTTTCCTTCTAGCTGCAAATGTAGTTATAATGAGTATAATATCCAAATTTTTATATTTTTTAATATTAATAATATTTCTGGCATATTTTATGTGTTCCTTTTTTTTTACTTTCGTAAAATTGTATTTCCTTTGCATCACAATTAAAAAAATGATTATGGAATTATCTGCACAATCAATTGCGGATTATCTTGGAGGAGAAATAATAGGCAACCCTAATATAAAAGTGTCTTCTGTGGCTCGTATAGAACAAGGCAAGCAGGGGACATTGTGCTTTCTGGCTAATCCTAAATATGAACATTATTTGTATACTTGCAATGCAAGTATTGTTTTGCTTAATAAATCTTTTGAAACCAAACAAGAAATAACGCCGACTATAATCAAAGTCGAAAATGCGTATGAATCGATAGCTTCATTACTTGATTATTTTAATTCACTTAAAAATGACAAAAAGAGAGGAAACAGGCTATTTGTTTGCCGTCCTTTTTCTTCAAAAATAGGATATGGAACATATGTTGGGAAGCATTCTGTTATTGAATGTAATGTAAGGATAGGGAAAAATTGCCAGATATATCCGCAGGTATATATAGGTAAAGATGTTGTAATAGGTTCAAATACAATAATTTATCCAGGAGTTAAAATATATCACGGATGTAAAATAGGAAACGATTGCATAATTCATGCAAATGCTGTAATTGGAGCTGATGGTTTTGGCTTTGCTCCAAGGGAAGATGGAACTTACAAGAAAATTCCCCAAACCGGGAATGTCGTTCTTGAGGACAATGTTGAAATTGGGGCTAATACAACTGTTGATAGGGCGACTATTGGATCTACACTTGTTCATAAAGGGGTTAAAATAGATAATTTATGTCAGATTGCGCATAATGTGGAAGTAGGAGAAAACACAGTAATGGCCGCTTTATCCGGAATTGCAGGTTCAGCAAAAATAGGTAAACATTGTATGTTTGGTGGACAGAGCGGAATGGTAGGTCATATTTATATCGCTGATAATACTACATTAGCGGCAAAAAGTGTTATTGTTGGAAATGTTAAAAAAGAAGGAGCTGTATTGATGGGGTATCCAGCAATTAATCACAGAGAGTATTTAAAGGCTTATGCCATTTTTAAATCAAATGCAAAAAAATGAAGCAGCATACATTAAAAGGGATTTATATTTTTAAAGGAAAAGGAATACATACCGGTTTAAAAGTTGAAATGAAATTGATGCCGGCTCCGGTTAATCATGGTATAATATTTAAAAGAACAGATATTGATGGAGATGCTATTGTTGAAGCAAACCACAATAATATTTCTTCAATTGCGCGAAGTACATCATTAAAGAGAAATAATGTAGAGGTTATTACAATCGAACATTTATTATCTGCCTTTTCAGGGCTGGGAGTTGATAATGCGTTAATTGAACTAAATTCTCCGGAATTACCTATTCTAGATGGAAGTGCAAAACCATATACTGATGCAATAATGGTAGACGGATTGCTTGAACAGAATGAGGAACGTAACTATCTGATAATAAAAGAACCTCTTAAAATAAGAGATGAGGTAAGTGGCTCTGAAATTATGTTTTTCCCTTCTGATAAATTGGAAATAGAACTTGAAATAGATTATAAATCAAAAGTTCTCGGTTTACAGAAAGCTTATTTTGATAAAGATATGGATTATGCAAAAGAAATAGCTCCATGTCGTACTTTTTGTTTTTTTCATGAATTAGAATTTCTAGTAAAAAACAATTTGATAAAAGGAGGCGATATGTATAATGCTATTGTGATTGTTGATAATCAAATTTCACAGGACGAGCTTGACAGAATGAAGAACTTGTTCAATGTTAAAAATCTTGAAAGAGCGCCAGAAGGGTACCTGAATAATCTTAAACTTCATTATTCAAACGAATGTGCAAGACATAAATTACTTGATATAATAGGGGATTTATATCTTGTTGGAAAGCCGATAAAGGCGAAAGTGGTAGCAAAAAAGTCAGGGCATTCGATTAATACGAAAGCAGTTAAATTATTGGTAAATTATGAAAAATATTTATATGAAAAATAACGTATCCGTACATAAAAATGCGAAAATAGGAAAGAATGTGGAAATAGGCCCGTTTACTTTTATTGCTGAACATGTAGAGATAGGAGAAGGAACATGGATTGGTCCTAATGTAACGATTTTTGATTATGTAAAAATAGGAAAAAATTGTAGGATATTCCCTGGTGCCGTAGTTGGTGCTATACCTCAGGATTTAAAGTTTGTAGGAGAAGTATCATATGTAGAGATTGGCGATAACACCACAATCAGAGAGTTTGCAACTATTAATAGAGGTACTCAGGCGAGTGGTAAAAGCTTAACAAAAGTGGGAAACAATTGTCTTCTCATGTCATGTTCCCATGTGGCACATGATTGTTGTGTGGGTGATAATTGTATATTAGTAAATTATGTGGGTCTGGCAGGGGAAGTTACAGTAGAAGATTGGGTTATATTTGGCGGTTCAGCTATTGTTCATCAATTTTCCAGAATCGGAGCACATGCCATGATAGGTGCCGGCTCCAAAATTTCTAAGGATATTCCTCCATATTTACTTGTAGGTCGTGAACCACTTTCTTATGAGGGAATAAATATTGTTGGATTGCGCAGACGCGGCTTTACAAATGAGCAAATAGAAGGCATTCATAACATTTACAGAGTTATTTATGAAGGTAATTTAAATTTTACTGATGCATGTAACAAAGTAGAACAGGATTTCCCTGAAAGCGATTATAAAACAAAAATCATTGACTTTATAAGAAACTCGAAAAGAGGTGTTGTTAAATAAAATAATGAATTGATGGAACCCTTCAATCAGGTTGTTCTAAGTACGGCATACTTTCCTCCGATAGAGTATTTTTATGCAATAGCAAATAGTAAACTAATTCTGATAGAGCAATGTGAATATTATCAAAAGCAATCTTATCGCACACGATGCCATATTTATGCTACGGGTGGAGTAGATGCTCTGAAGATTCCTGTATTGAGGGATAGCACACATAAGATTCCTATAAGAGATATCAAAATTGATTATACAAAATCGTGGCTTATACAGCATAAGCGCGCTATTGTTTCTGCTTATAATTCTTCCCCATTTTTTGATTATTATCAGGATGAAATTTTTTTTATTATGGATGGGAAAGAGAAATTTCTATTTGATCTTAACTACAAATTGTTAGAAAAACTTATTGAGTTCATTGGTATAAAACCTAATATTGGATTCACCGAAAGTTTTAATTCGGAATATTCTTTTGGCGATTTCAGAAGTACAATCCATCCTAAATCGCACGTCGATAATTTGCTGAATCAGTATAAAAAAGAGAAGACCTATTACCAGGTCTTCTCAAACAAATTCGGGTTTATTTCTAATCTATCTATTCTCGATCTCCTGTCAAATGAGGGACCAAACTCAATATCTTTTTTGCTCTAAAATTTAAATCCAAGAGTAAATACAAGTTTATTGGTATTTCCTGTATATGTTCCTACAGGAGCAGTTACTTCATAATCATTATATAGAGTGAATGATTCACTTAACTCTAACATCTTCTGATAGGCAACATCAATTGTTGTTTTACCGGATTTTCCCAACTTAAAACCTAATCCGCATGTAAGATATTGAACTGATGGATAATCATCACCGGAAGTTCCATAATAATCATATCCGCCTCTTAATGATAGTGAGGATGAAAGGAGTAATTCCGCCCCAAGTCTGAAAATATTTGAAGTTATATAATTACTGTTAATATATTTATTTTCATTAGAAAAAGCAGAATTTCTTCCTTCACTGTCACTCATTGTAATAGAAGAGTAATCCACTCTTTCGTAATCAGCACTTATTAGACCTCGGTTTCCAAAAGTGATTGCTGCACCAATGCTCCATCTGAATGGGGTGGTTATGCAATAATCATATGCTCCTGTAGGCGAGTCTTTAGAATACTTATTTCCATTAGAGAATGCTGATGTCATATTTCTAACCCATGTATCACTCATCTCATACCACGTAGGAGTAGTAAATGTTGCGCCAAATCTTAAAAAAGGAAGAGGGGTTACTATAATACCGAATTTTGCATTAAGGCCTGACCCCGATGTACGTTGTGTATAGCTATTCGTAAAATTATTAAATCCGTCTTGAAAATTTATTGTATTGACAGCCGTTTCAGCGTAGTATTCGTTATATTCATAATTTAAACTTAACAAGTTTAAATTTATTCCAAAATAGAGAAAATCAGAATAATTTCCTCCAAAATTGATGGTACATTCGTTTACTCCACCTGTGGTTTTTTTGTAAAATTCCTGTTCTATATCACCTCCAACAATAATGTTATTGCCAACAATATTTTCTGTTGATCCTAAATAATCAACGTTTGAATCTGGAGTATTTGCAAGCAGGTATGTATCCCATGCCAACAGATATGACCATGGTAATGAGGTTTTATAATAAGGATTGTATTCACTGGTAGTTTCTAGTTGAGAAGAATTTATTCCTTGCAGATTAGATGCTGCTGAACCCAGCCAACTGGATTGGTCTGTTTTACCTGTTGCACCCATTATTGTATTGAAACTATTTGTTCTGTTTATAGTCACTGCAAAATTGTAATTCAGCAGTCCATTATAATTACCAGTATTGAATGTGGACACAAATCCTAAATTAGATAATGCCATTTTAGTTGAGGATTCATTGGCTGTATTGTTTAGATAGGTTGAAGACCCCATGCTTGTAATATATGATGGAGAAAAAGTGAATTCTGAATATCTAAAGATTCCTGAACTTGCTGGATTAATGGCAATTGCGCCTAAATCTCCACCAAGGGCCGTGAACGCATTTCCCATAGCCATAGTACGTGCAGTCCCTTCATAATAGTTTTGTGAAAATCTTAAAGCATCTGCTGGACCCTGGGCCAAAAGAGACATAGGTAATGTCAATAATGCTATAAAAAATAAACTTTTTATTGTTTTCATAGTAAATTTTACTGTTGTCATTTATTTGTTAATTATCTTCTTCCACCAGTTCCTCCGTTTCCGGTATTACTGTTGTTACTTCCTCCGCTGCTACCACTATTTCCGGATGTATTTCCTCCACTCCTGCTATAATTGGTGCTGCTTGAAGAGTTACTGTTATTGTTGTTGTTATTGGTTGAAGAGTTGTTGTTTCTTGAACTGTTACTGGTTGAAGAGTTGGAATAAGATGATTTAACATTGGAATTGCTTGACCTGCGGTATATCGTGGTGTTGCTATTATTAACAGAAGATGAGGAAGTGTTCCTCCTATTGTTGTATAGGGTTGAATTTGAACCAGATATACTGCCAGATCTCCCTAGTCTAGAGTAACTATTAGTTGTGTTTCTCCTATTGTATGTAGGACCCTGGTTGGATTCTCTTTTTCCATATACGATATTTCTGTCCGGAACTTGTTCTCCATGACCATATCCCGGATTCCATGATCCCGGGTAATGGTATCCGGGATACCATCCATAATAATATGGAGAGTATCCGTAGTAACCGTAATACCATGGATTGTAATAGTTGTAACCATATCCGTAATACCATGGATCATAAAATCCGTAGTACCACGATGAATAGCCGAATCCATAATATGGATATCTGTATGAACCCCACCATGGGTTGTACCACGGTGAATACCAATTTCCATAATCTACATAGAAATTATAATTTGAGTTATCAAACTTATGAAGACGTTCTTCATATGATTCACCGTCAGATAAAGTATAGATGTTTCCATCGGAATCTATGAATGTGGTATAATCTTCTTCGGTTTCCTGTTTGAGATTTTTTATTTCTTTATTAGATTGTGTTATAGCCATACGAGACTCTTTAGTAGGTCTGTAATATATGCCATCTTCATACGCTGAAGATGAATAATAGCTTGTGGGGCCACAAGAACTTAGTACTAACGACCCTATTATCAGTAGATATAAGATTTTGTTTTTCATTTTTACCTCCGGTGTTAGTTATTTTTTAGTATTTTTGCAGTCAAATTATGTAACAAATATAACAAAAATTATACCGTATACAATATTATAATGGCAAAAGAGGTAACAAACAAAGAAGAAAATTACTCTCAGTGGTACAATAATCTGGTGGTAAAAGCAGATTTGGCTGAAAATTCAGCTGTGAGGGGCTGTATGGTGATAAAACCTTACGGCTATGCAATCTGGGAAAAAATGCAGCAGCAGCTGGACAAGATGTTCAAAGAAACAGGACATGTGAATGCTTATTTTCCCCTTTTTATACCAAAATCGTTTTTGAGTAAAGAGGCTGAACATGTTGAGGGTTTTGCTAAAGAGTGTGCAGTAGTTACACATCACAGACTGATGATTGATCCTGATGGCAAAGGTGTTGTGGTTGATCCTAGTGCTAAGTTGGAAGAGGAACTTATTGTACGACCCACTTCGGAGACGATAATATGGAGTACGTATAAGAATTGGATAAAATCATGGAGAGATCTTCCTCTGCTTATTAATCAGTGGGCTAATGTTGTAAGATGGGAAATGCGTACAAGATTGTTTCTTCGTACCACAGAATTTTTATGGCAGGAGGGACATACTGCTCATTCTACTAAGAAGGAAGCAATCGAAGAAGCACAGAAAATGGTTGAAATATATGCAAAATTTGCGCGAGAATATATGTCTCTTCCTGTAGTTGTAGGTCATAAAAGCGAAACAGAACGTTTTGCCGGAGCGTTGGATACTTTGTGTATTGAAGCTATGATGCAGGATGGGAAAGCATTACAGGCTGGAACATCACATTTTCTCGGTCAAAATTTTGCTAAGGCATTTGAAGTTCAATATGCAAATAAAGAGGGAAATCTCGAGTATGTATGGGCTACTTCATGGGGCGTTTCAACTCGTTTAATGGGAGCTCTTATAATGGCTCACAGTGATAATAACGGATTGGTTCTTCCTCCAAAATTAGCTCCTATTCATGTGGTTATGGTTCCTATATTTAAGACGGAAGCTGAACATGATAATATTCTCAATAAAATGAATATGTTCAAGAATGAGATGGAAGGTTTCGGCCTCTCTATAAAAATTGATGACAGGGATAATCTGAGACCAGGCTTTAAGTTTGCCGAATGGGAACTTAAAGGTGTTCCTGTACGTATTGCAATTGGTCCACGCGATTTAGAAAATGGGGTGGTAGAACTTGCCCGTCGTGATATTTTATCAAAAGAGTCTGTTCCTCAAGATGGATTGGCACAACATGTGTACAATTTAATGGATGTTATTCAAAAGAATATTTATGACAAAGCATATAAATTCAGAGAAGAAAATACATTTAAGGTTGATACATGGGAAGAGTTTAAAGTAAAAATAGAGGAGGGTGGTTTTTTGCTTTGTCATTGGGATGGAACTGCTGAAACCGAGGAAAAGATTAAAAATGAGACAAAGGCAACAATTCGTTGCATCCCTATTGATACAAATGTAATGGAAGAAGAGGGAAAATGTGTTTATTCCGGTAAACCTTCACACAGAAGGGTTATTTTTGCCAGATCATATTAGATTTTAGTATTTTATATTATGAGAAAAGTTATTTTATTTATCCTGCTTATTTTTTGTGCATCTATAGGATTTGCCCAAAATCCCACAAAAACTAAAATTGATTCGGTTCCGGTATCGGAACCTAAAAATTGGAAACATACAGTAGCAACCCAAATTGGGTTTTCTCAGTTGTCTTTAAATAATTGGGCGGCAGGAGGTTATGGTTCAATTTCTTTGAATACATTTTTTAATATGAATGCAAATTACAGTAAAGATAATTTTATTTGGGATAATCAACTTCAGATAGGTTACGGTTTTATCAGGTCATTTGATGACGGATATAAAAAGAGCGATGACCGTTTTATCTTTGATAGCAAATTGGGATACAAGGCTGTAGATAATCTCTATTTTTCTGCAGTCTATAATTTTAAAACCCAATTTGCTGAAGGTTATGAAAAATCTGTTCTTGTATCCAATTTTTTTGCTCCTGCCTATACGTCATTGGGTATTGGGATGGACTATAAACCAAAAAATAATATTGCAATAAACGTTGCTCCAATTACAGGTAAGATTGTAATGGTAAGTGATGAAAATTTAAGAGTGAAATATGGCAATGCAATTGATAAATTTTGTAAATTTGAATTAGGTGCACAGATTAAGATTGATACTAAACTTGCAGTAGAAAACTTTCAAGCTTCTTCCTCTCTTACACTATTCTCGGACTATCTAAATAAACCTCAGAATATTAAAGTGAATTGGGATGTAAATATTGATGCTAAAATCACTAAATTTTTCTCTGCTACAATGAGAACTTACATGATATATGATGATACAATAAAATTTCTTGATAAGAAAGATAATATCGGGAATGTTGTTCTAAATGATGCCGGTGAGGTAATTAAGGTTCCCGGAATACAGTTCAAAGAAATTTTTAGTATAGGTTTTTCATATACATTTTTTAGTAAAAAATAATATTTATATGCAGGCAGCTTTTGATAATGAATTGGATAGACTTACTCCCTTTAAAGGAGAAGATGTAAACGTTTTATTGGCTGTCAGTGGCGGTATAGATTCTATGTGTATGGCTAATTTGTTTTTGAATAGCAAATTGGGCTGTAAATTTTCTATTGCTCATGTAAATTTTTCACTTAGGGGAGAGAAAAGCGATGGAGATGAAAATATGGTAAAAGAATGGGCTAAGGAGCATGGAATAAGATTTTTTTCTAATAAAGTTGATACCCTAAAATATGCGGATGAATACTCAATATCAACACAAATGGCTGCCAGAGATATTCGATATGGGTGGTTCCGTGAGTTGATTAGTGAATATTCTTTTAATTATCTTGCTATTGCACATAATCTAAATGATAGTGTAGAAACTTTGTTTCTTTATTTACTTAGAGGAACCGGAATGAAGGGTCTTTCTGGAATAAGAGAGACAAACGGAAATATTATAAGGCCACTTCTTTCATTTACCAGGGCGCAGATAGCAGCATATGTTGCTGAAAATAATGTTCCTTTCAGAGAGGATGAGACAAACAAAGAGTCTCACTATATGAGAAACAGATTGAGAAATGAAGTATTTCCTCAGTTTGAGAAAATTAACCCCTCATTTTTGATTACAATTCAAAAAGAAATGTTTCGTTTCGGTGATGTTGAACAGATAATGAATGATTTATATAAGGAGCATCAGGGTTATCTGTATAATGTGGAAGATGATGTTATGTTAATAAATATTGAAAACCTGAAAAAGGAAAAATATAGAGGCTATTGGCTATATCGTATTCTACAAGGTTATGGATATAATGAAACTCAAATCTCTCAGATAGATAGTTCACTTAACGGGCAGAGTGGTAAAACTTTTTTATCTTCTACACATATCTTGATAAGAGATAGAGAGTATTTAAAGGTGTATCAGAATAGGGAAGAAGTATTTGATGGAAGAGTCAGGATAAAAGTCTTTCCTAAACCGGAAGAATTTAATCCTAAAGCCACTGAGGATACACTCTTTATTGACGGGAAGAAAGTTAAATTTCCATTGAAATGTAGAAATTGGCAGAATGCCGACAAATTTAAGCCTTATGGGATGAAAGGTTTTAAAAAGTTAAGTGATTTTTTTGTAGATCTTAAACTAGATGTTGAGGAGAAAAAGAAGCAGATAGTTGTTACTACTATTGATAAAAAAGGAAATGAACAAATAGTCTGTGTTGTGGGTAAAAGAATTGATGACCGCTATAAGGTTATAGCGGCCACCAAACAAATCGTTTCTATATCAAGATTTTAATTATTGAATATTGTATATGTAAGGCATGCGTGCGTAGAATGTAATGCGTGTTTCCTCTTTTAGAGAAGAGTAAGCCTTTCTGAATAAAATCATAGGATTATTTAGAGCCTCAATTGTGGCACTTGTTTTTGTGAGTGATTCCATCAGTTTTTCATAAGAGGTTTTGAGAACCGGATACTCAACCAGTTGATAACTTTCCAGGTCTACAGCTGCTGCAGTATAATTGATTGCGTCAATTAGTCCTCCAATAGAATCAACAAGTCCAATTTCCAAAGCGTCTCTGCCGGCCCATACTCTTCCTTGACCGATATTATCTACTTGAGTTGTGGTCATATCTCTTCCTTCTGCAACCAGTTCGGTGAAGTCAGTGTAAACTTTATCAACCATTCCTTGCATATAACTTTGCTCTTCAGAATCAAGGATGCGCATCCCGATTAATGCATCACCATGTTTATTGCTTGAAATGCTTACATTTTTAATATCAAGATTCTTATCCAGAGCTCTTCCTATGCTAGGAATAAGAGAAAATACACCAATAGAGCCGGTAAGGGTGGTTTTGTCAGTAAATATTTTGTCTGCTCTTGCAGATATCCAATACCCTCCTGAAGCTGCGTAATTACCATAACTTGCTATAACCGGTTTAACATCTTTCAGTAAACCAAGTTCCCTGTTTATCATTTCTGCTGCCTGAGCACTGCCTCCAGGAGAATTTACTCTAAATACAACTGCTTTTATTGTGGAGTCTTTTCTCACCTTTTCAAGAATTCTTGAAAGTTTTAATCCTGAAACATTATCATCAGAGCCATCAAGTACGATTTCTCCGTTAGCATATATTACTGCTATTTTATTTTTTGTTCTTACATTATTTTTAACTTTTACTTTTGCGTATTTGTCAATTGACACAAATACGAGATCTTTTGCCTTTTTAACATCAAAAAGAGTGCATAAATAATCATCAACTTCATCCTGATAGCATGCCGTGTCTATCAACTTTCTATCTAAAAGAGATTTTGCGTTTAATAGTTCAAGATTGTCAATCCATTTATTGATATCTTTTGTACTTAATCCTCTTGAAATGGCTATGTCTTCAGCCCATGAATCCCAAATAGTGTTCAACATAACTTGATTTTGTTCTCTGTTCTCAGCACTTATATCATTTTTAATGTATTGTTCTGCTGCAGATTTATATTTACCATGTCTGATAAGCTGCATATCAATTCCAAGTTTATCCAGCAAATCTTTGAAAAATAGTAGATTTGTAGATAGCCCGGAAATATATGCGTCACCATATGAGTTAAAGATTACTTTATCAGCAACAGATGCCAAATAGTAACTTCCATTCGAGTAAGTATTAGCATAAGAAATGATAGCCTTTCCTGAATCGCGGAATCTTTTCAGTGCAGCACGGATTTCTTCAGCTTGTGCAATCCCCATCTTGAGATTTTCAGGTGTCATAAAGATGAACTTGATAGCAGGATCTTTTGCGGCCTGATCAATGGCTCTTACGTAATCCAGTATAGAAATACTGTTATTTATTTCTGCGTTAAAAGGATAAAGCGAAAAAGCATAATTTTCAACGCTTTGTTCAGTGATTGGTGACGTGAAGTCAAGTTTCAATATGGCTGATTTAGGAACAACGGGTTCAGTTTTGCTTGAGAGAGTGGCTACCGAACCTATTATACCAACGCCAATAAATATTAGCAGCAATATGGCAATGCAACATCCGATAAATGACCCCAATAATATTTTCCAAAAGTTTTTCATAGGTTATAATGATTAATTCAACGATAGTATAAGTTTATATTTTGCAAATATACATTTTATATTTATTTTTGCATTGATGAAGAACTTTATAAGAAATAGTTTTTGTCTTATACTGATTCCTGTGTATTTATTTGCATATATGGGTTTTGGTTTGCATGAATGTACTGCCGAAGGCACAAAAGATTTATTTTTGCTTATGGGAGATACTTCTTGTGAATCAATTCATTCACATTCTCATGAACATCTGCATAAACAATCTGGAGTAGTTCACACTCACGCACATATTTACGGGCATCATCACGAAGCTGAGGAATGTCATTGCAACTGCACTGATCATACTGAGTATCATACGGCAAATTGCTGTGAGACTGCAGTTTATGTGATTACTGATACCCAAAATGATGAGAGCGACAATATTGCTAAAACACTACTATCGGAAATCATAATAAACAATAATATTGAGAGCCCTATTTCTCCTTCCTTATGTGATTTAGTTCAGCAAATAATTTTTGATTCACCACCTGATAAATCAGGTAATTCATTATCATATCTTTCAGTTTGGAAATTGTGAGTTGACTTATTAAGAGTCAGCTGCGATGCTATTATTATATAGTATCGTTATTTATTAATCACAATTTATTAAAATGAAAAAAATATTATTATCAATTATTTTTTGTTTTGCCATTATCCCACTATTTTCCCAAAATCTGAAAGGAACTATTTATTATAAAAAACAGAATGGTACAACTGAAGTGTTGCCTTTTGCTCAGGTATATTATATTGAAGAGGCAAAACTTATTGAAGCGGATGAAAATGGGTCGTTTTCGATTCAATTAAAAAAAGAAGCGACTCTTGTTGCTACTTATGTTGGATATTCAAAGGATACTGTCGTTGCAAAACCAGGAATGGCAAAAATAGCGTTTTATCTTACTGGAAGTAATGAAGTTGAACAATCAGTTGTTATTGGACGTCAACAAGGTAATTCTCTTTCTAAGTTATCATCTATAAGAACAGAAGTTATTTCTGCTGCCGGTATTTGCAAGATGGCATGTTGTAACTTGGCAGAAAGCTTTGAAAACTCTGCCAGTGTAACTGTAGGATATTCTGATGCCATTACTGGTGCGCGTCAAATCAGACTTCTCGGTCTTTCTGGAATTTATACTCAAATGCTGGATGAAAATCGTCCGGTAATGCGGGGGCTTGCTTCTCCTTTCGGTCTTTCGTATATTCCTGGACAATGGCTTGAGAGTATTCAGATTGCTAAGGGTCCTTCTTCTGTGGTAAATGGACTGGAGGCAATTACTGGACAGATAAATATGGAACACAGGAAACCTACAGCCGAAATCCCGTTGTTTATCAATTTTTTTGCCAGTAATGATACCAAAGCAGAGGCAAATGTTGCATCATCTCTTCAACTTAACGAGAAGTGGAGCACTGTGTTGCTTGGTCACTTCTCTTCTCAGTTGTCTTCAAATATTTTTGACCATAATGGTGATGGTTTTAGGGATGATCCGCAAACCACACAATTTAACTTTTCAAACCGTTGGCTTTATTATGGGAGCACTGGAACTCAGATTCGTTTCGGAGTAAGGGCATTGAACGATGACAGACTTGGTGGTGAAACTTCGTTCACAAAAGATATGAAAAGAAATACAGCAAATCCATGGGGTTCAAATATTAAAAATAAAGGAATAAACGGTTATTTGAAAATTGGTGTTCCTCTCAATAGTGAAAATTCTAAAAATATAGCTCTCATTACAGATTATACTTATCATAATATTGATTCCTATTTTGGGCTGAAAGATTATTACGGTACCCAGTCTTCAGTGTTTTTTAATTTGTTGTTTCAAAATGAGGTGAATGAAAATCATAAATATACATTAGGCTATTCTGGACAATCTGATAATTTTAATGAATATCTTACTGATCGGGAAGATAATATAGAAAGTTTAAAAAGAGACCGTTCTATGGGCGCTTTTGGGGAGTATACTTATCACAATGGAGAGAAAATAACCATTGTCGGAGGGTTAAGACTCGATTATAATTTAAAATACGGATGGTTGTTTGCTCCTCGCGCAAATATCAAATACTCATTTAATGAAAAAATGATTATGAGGATTTCTGCCGGTAGAGGGTTTAGATCTGCCAATGTTTTTGTTGATAACCTTGGTATGATGTCAACCGGAAGGCATATTAAGATTGAACAGAATCTTGATATAGAAGATGCCTGGACTGTGGGTGGTAACTTTACCATATATCTTCCATTCGGATATGAGGATAAATCATATATAAGTTTTGACTATTTTAGAAATGACTTTAACAAGCAGGTTATAGTGGATCAGGAGAGAGATTTAAAATATGTATGGATATATAATCTTGATGGAAAGTCCTATACAAATACTTATCAAATGGATTTTTCTGTTGATCCAATTGATAGATTCAATATCATCGCAACATTTAGATATACTAATGCTATGGTTACATTAGCCAATCAGGGACTTGTTGAACGCCCAATGACTAGCAAGTATAAAGCAGTGCTTAACATGCAATATGTTACTGCAATGAGCAAGTGGACTTTTGACTTTACTGCACAGTTGAATGGTCCGATGAAATTACCTTATTTTATGGAAGATGAATATTCTCCAGTTTATCCTATGTTGTTTGCTCAGGTAACTAGAAAATTCAAGGGCCTTGATGTTTATGTTGGCGGTGAAAATCTTACAAACTATAGACAGAAAAATGCAATATTATCAGCAGACAATCCCTATAATGATAATTTTAATGCTTCAATAATTTGGGGACCATTAATGGGAATAAAAATTTATGCCGGACTCAGGTTTACATTATGGAAATAATTTAAAAAATATTAAAATGAAATTTTATCTAAAAGTATTAATAGTAGCAACATTTGTCGCTCTGTTTTCAATCACTGCTTATGCGCAGGACAAAAATAAAAAGGCCAAAATTGATGAGGTGACTTTTGCTTCTGACATTGATTGTCCAAACTGTGTAAAAAAAGTTGAGGCAAATTTGCCTTACGAAAAAGGAGTAAAGGATTTAAAAGTAGATCTTAAAGAACATACGATTTATATTAAGTATGATAATACAAAAACAAACAAGGTAACTCTTGCTGATGCAATTAGAAAACTTGGTTATTCAGCAACAGAAATTGTGAAAAAAGAAGGTTCCCAAAATAATTAGTTTAGTCAATAGTTTTTCCAAAGAGGGTATTTCAATTTTAATCGAGGTATCCTCTTTATTTTTTTATTTTTAGTTAAAAGTATTACTTTCACAATTTATTTCAATACTTTCAAAATTTAACGAATTATAATATGAAAAGAGTATTATTATTTTTTTTGACATCGTTTTTTGCGGTGTCGCTATGCGCCCAAACCTGGGTCAGGGTAAATCAAGTCGGATATTTACCAAAAGACAAAAAAGTTGCTGTATTGATTTCTCTTGATGATGTCAATGGGGATTTTGAACTTTTTGATGCTAAGAGTGACGAATTGGTTTTCAAAGGTAAGGGAGTCGCGTGTGATGCTTCTAAGTGGGCGATGAAAAAGGGATACAGAATGGATTTTTCAAGTGTTGAAGAAGAGGGCGGATACTATATAAAGAGTAATGGAGTCAAATCTGTAGTGTTTCCTATTGGAGCGGATGTATATGACGGAATTTCTGATTATCTGCTGACCTATATGCGTCAACAGAGGTGTGGATATAATCCATACAATGATACTGTTTGTCATCAACATGACGGATTTATTGTTGACCATCCTACCAAGACCGGAGAAAAAATTGATGTGACCGGAGGATGGCATGATGCAACAGATTACCTTCAATATCTTACTACATCAGCTACAGCTATGTATCACATGATGTTTGCTTATGTTCAGCAGAAAGATAAATCTGTGTTTAAAGATTATTATGACAAAATGGGACGAAAAGGCTCAAATGGAATACCAGATATATTGGATGAAGTTAAATGGGGTTTGGATTGGCTGGATAAGATGAATCCGGCTCCACGTGAGATGTACAATCAGATAGCTGATGATAGGGATCATGCCGGATTCCGTCTTCCATATAGGGATTCTGTTGATTATGGTTGGGGACGAGGAACAGGGCGTCCTGTCTATTTTGTGACAGGTAAACCACAGGGACTAAGTAAATGGGTAAACAGAACTACAGGTGTTTCTTCTACTGCTGGTAAATTTGCATCTACATTTGCATTGGGCGCAGAAGTGATAAAAGAATATTATCCTGAATTTGCTGCTAAAATTAAAGCTAAAGCAGAACCTGCATTTGCATTTGCAATTGAAGACCTTGGTAATACACAAACTGCATGTACTGTTTCTCCATATTTTTATGAAGAAGACAGCTATGTGGATGATATTGAATTGGCAGCATCTACATTTTATGATTTATCACAAAATAGTGAATGGTTGAAAAAAGCAAACTATTGGGGAGAACTTGAACCAATATCTCCATGGATGGAATTAGGAAGAGGAAGGCATTACCAATTCTATCCTTTTATTAATCTTGGCCACTATTATTTGGCAAAATCAGATGATCCGTCAATAAGTTCAAAATATATAGGATACATGAAACAGGGGCTGCAGGATATTAGAGACAGAGCCGGAAATGAACCTTTCATGCATGGTATACCTTATATCTGGTGCTCAAATAACCTTACTTCAGCTGCTGTCACTCAGGCAAGATTATATTATGAAGTAACGGGAGATGATTCCTTTATTGAAATGGAAACAGCAATGAGAGATTGGTTATTGGGTTGTAATCCTTGGGGTACATCGATGATTTCCGGAATTCCTGAAGCTCCAGTGCCAGGATATGATTATCCTACTGAACCCCATTCCTCATATTATGTTAAGAATGGTGATTTGACGTACGGTGGTTTGGTTGACGGTCCGGTTTATAAAAGCGTTTTTTGGGAAAGAGCAAGTAAATCTTTGAGACATGCAGATGAATTTGCAGCATTGAATAACGGACTTGCCGTATATCATGAGGATGTTGGAGATTATTCAAGTAATGAACCAACAATGGATGGAACTGCTGGATTAACCTATTATTTTGCTGCAATGGAGAGTCTGGGAAAAGAACAAAAAAAGATTGAAGCAGAAAAAGATACAAGAGGAGCTATTGTAAGGGTAAATAGGTCTGATAAGAAAATATATCTGATATTTTCGGCAGATGAGGCATTTCAGGGTGGAAATCATATTTTAGATGTTCTTAAAAAATACAATATAAAAGGAAGTTTTTTCCTTACCGGTAATTGTTTGAGAATGGAAAAATATAAAGCTTTAATTAAAAGAATTATTGCTGAAGGGCATTATTTGGGAGGCCATTCTGACGCACATGTTCTGTATGCTGACTGGGGTGCAGAGAGACCAACACTAATGTCTGCAGACAGTATTATAACTGATATAAAGAAAAATTATGCTGAACTTGAAAAATATGGAATAAAGGAAAACGATGCCCAGTGGTATCTGCCTCCATATGAACATTATAATAAAGAAAATGTAGATCTTCTAAACGCTTTTGGGGTTAAGGTTATTAATTATACTCCGGGGACAGGAACTCCTGCCGATTATACAACTCCAGATATGAAGAATTACAAGTCAAGTCAGGTCTTGATTGACGGTTTATATAAATTTGAGAAAAAAGAAGGTCTCGGCGGATCAATTATTTTGATGCATCCTGGTATTGAGGAAACAAGGACTGACAAACTTTACAACAGACTTGATGAGATTATTAAAAATCTCAAGAGAAAAGGCTATTCTTTTTCATCATTTGATGATCTATAAACTATTTGATATGTACAAAATTGTTAAAAAAGAATTATTAACACCAATAATTTGTTTAATGGAGGTGCAGGCTTCAAGGTTGGCGGATTCTGCGCAGCCTGGACAATTTCTTATTGTCAGGGTGAATGATAAGAGTGAAAGGATACCACTGACTATTTGTGATTTTGACAGGAAAAAAGGTACTGTTACAATTGTAACACAGATAGTAGGTGCTTCTAGTCTTAAAATCTGTAACTTGAATGAAGGGGATTCCTTTGTTGATGTTGTGGGGCCGCTGGGACAGGCATCAGAATTTATTCATAGTACTGATGCCGAGATTAAAGGGAAAAAGTTTTTATTTGTGGCTGGTGGATTGGGAACAGCCCCTGTATATCCTCAGGTAAAGTATTTACATTCCAAAGGAGCTTCTATTGACGTAATTATCGGATCCAAAAATGTTGATATGCTGATTTTTGAAGAACAGATGAAAGCAGTATGTGATAATCTTTTTATTTGTACCGATGATGGTTCAAAAGGAGAAAAAGGGTTGGTGACAGATGTTATAAAGAAACTTATTTCTCAAGGAAAAAAATATGATCAAGCAGTGGCTATTGGGCCTATGATTATGATGAAGTTTGTCACTTTGACTATGAAAGATTTTGGCATTCCATTGATAGTAAGTCTTAATACCCTTATGGTTGATGGTACCGGTATGTGCGGTGCATGTAGAGTTACTGTCGGAGGTAAAATGAAATTTGCATGTGTTGATGGACCAGAATTTGATGCTTATCAGGTAGATTTTGATGAAGCTATGCGACGTCAGACAATATATAAAGATGTAGAGATGGAAGCAGCTCATAAGTGTAGGATAGGATTAAATAGTTAATAATATGAGAAATAATATTCCAAGAGTACCTGTTAGAGAACAAGATCCAAAAGTAAGAGCAACCAATTTTGAAGAAGTATGTTACGGTTATGATGCTCATGAGGCTCAGTTGGAAGCATCTCGTTGTATACAATGTAAAAAGCCGGGATGTGTTTCCCAATGTCCGGTAAATATCAAAATACCTGCTTTTATAATGGAAGTTGCGTCTGGAAATTTTGAGAATGCAGCTCGTATTATTGCTGAAGACAGTTCATTACCCGCAGTTTGTGGTAGAGTATGTCCTCAGGAGAGCCAGTGTGAAGGTAAGTGTATTTTAGGAGTTAAAGGTGAACCGGTTGCAATTGGTAAACTTGAGCGTTTTGTTGCGGACTGGAGTCGTGAACATGGTTTAAAATTTACAGAAAAAGCTGTATCAAATGGAATAAAGGTGGCTATTGTCGGTAGCGGCCCCTCAGGTTTGGCATGTGCGACAGATTTGGCCAAGTTAGGATATGAGGTTACTATTTTTGAGGTTTTGCACTGTGCAGGTGGAGTTCTGCAATATGGTATTCCGGAATTCCGTCTTCCTAAAGAGCGAGTTGTTAAGGCGGAAATAGAAAATGTTAAGGCATTGGGGGTTAAAATTGAGACAAACGTTGTTGTAGGAAGAACTGTAACCATTAATGATTTAATGGAAAAAGAAAATTTCAAAGCAGTATTTATTGGATCAGGTGCAGGCCTTCCAAAATTCATGGGAATTCCTGGAGAAAACTTGAACGGTGTAGTTTCAGCGAATGAGTTTTTAACAAGGAGCAATCTTATGAAGGCATATGATCGTGATTATGATACTCCTATATATGTTGGTAAAAAGGTAGTGGTCGTCGGCGGAGGAAATGTTGCAATGGATGCTGCACGTACTGCTCTTCGTTTAGGTGCGCAGGTTACTATAGTATATCGCCGGACTGAAGCAGAATTGCCGGCACGTGTTGAGGAGGTTCATCATGCTAAACAGGAAGGTATCAAATTTAAATTTCTGACAAATCCTATTGAGGTTATTGGTACCGAAAAAGGATGGGTAAGAGGTTTAAGGTGCGTTCAAATGGAGTTAGGTGAACCAGATGAAAGTGGAAGGCGCAGACCAATTGTAATACATGGTTCCGAATTTGATATAGAGACAGATGTTGTAGTTATGTCTTTGGGAACATCACCTAATCCTCTTATATCCTTAACAACTATAGGTTTGGAGAGTAATAAATGGGGAGGTATTATTACTGATGATAATGGAACTACTACTAAAAAAGGAGTATTTGCAGGTGGTGATGCCGTTACAGGTGCTGCAACAGTGATTCTTGCAATGGGTGCAGGACGTAAAGCTGCTGCGGCAATAGATAAATATTTAAAAGGATTATAACTAAATACTCAGAATAAACTATAAACCGAGCCTCTCTTTGAGAAGACGGTATCCGGTAGTACTTATCCTGATTTTTTCTCCGCTACGGAGAGTGACAAGTTGTTGCTCTCCGTAGCGTTCTATTTTAGCTATATGGGAAACCCCGATAATATATGAGCGGTGTATCCGTATAAATTTGTTCTGAGGAAGATGTTCTTCAAAATATTTCATTGTCTGCTCCTTCAGCCATTTTCCGGAAGGGGTAACAATAGCAACATAATCTCCGTCAGATTGAATGTATTTTATCTCCTCAATAGGTATAATCTTTATTTTTTGTCCCTCTCTGACCAAAATGTGGTCCTCAATATCTCTTTGAGGAACGTTACTATTTTGATCTTTTTTGGTATTTTCTTGAAACCCTTTTTTTGTTTCATTTTCTTTGCAAATACTGATAGAGTAGTAAAAAATAATAATTGTGAAGGCTAGTGCGATAATCAATACCCTTATAGGTATGGTTGTGGCATATAGAGAATAATATTCTATATGTGTAATATACACAATAATTGTTTCAATGCCAACAACTAAAATAATACAGAATAATACTAGTGATGAATTCATGAATCCTTTGTATATGCTGTTTTCAGATGCAGTTATAGCATATTTTACTATATTCCAAATTGCAATGCCTGTCAACCCTACAAGTATAAAAGCAGATATAAAATCTATAATTATAGAGTTTATAGGTATTTGGGTCATAAGTCCTATAGAAAAAGTATATATCATCGCAAATAATAAATTTATGATGATATATACTTTAAAGAAATTTTTGTTATTGAATAGTGGATTCATTTACATCATTTGCGCATTATTTTACTTCTCCTCCTCCAAACAGGCACTCAGCAACAATCACTAATTTAGAATTATTTTCTGAATCGGCAACATTTAAATATCCATTATATTTGATTCGATTGTCAGAAAAACCTCCAAACAGCACTTTTCTTTCAATTTCTATATTCCAATTCTCTGGTACTAAAATAGTTACTCCACCAAACAAGGCGTCAATTTTTAATCTTGTTATTCCTTCAGGAAGGTTGGTCCTTCGTAAGTCCAGTGTTACTCCGCCAAACAATACCTGAATATCTCCTCCTTTGAATTCCGGTTCCATAAATACTTCTTCAGTACCACTGAAGACATAATTGTAGTGGACACTTCCGTTCTGGCTAAAGCTTCTTCTTCCTTCTCTATTGCATCTGCTTTCAAATTTTTCATGCCATCGTGATTCGTTATTGTGATTTGTAGTCATTGATATGATGATAATAACACCAACTGCAATCAACAATATAGGCCAATAGTTCATAGAAAAATTGTCTACAAATACATTACCATTACTTAGCAAAGGTGCCAGGCGCGGAACAATAAAAAACAGACCCACTAAAGAAAGTACTGTCCCTGGTATAATGTTCCGTTTTGATAATTGAAAAATACCTATTACGATTAATAGCATTTGCCATGAAAGCAATACTCTCCTCCAGCCGAATGAGAGAACGTCCATATTGGTCAAAACCAAAATGGTTCCTACAGCAATTAATAATAGTCCAAACAGTAATCCTCCACAATTGTGATTGTTTCTGTTTTTGTCTTCGTTGATAATTTCCATAACTTATTTTTTTAATTGGTTACTTATTTTTAAAGTTTATACTGAATATGACTTTTTCCCTTTTCTGTCTTAAGTTTGATTCAATTAACTTTTGCGTTACAAAGATATTTTCTTAATGCCTGTAGGCAATAGTTAAATCGATGAAATACCATATATACCCGACGAATGTCGGATATGAAACTTAAATGAGAGTTTTTTTCTACCTTTGTCAAGATAAAAATAGAAAATATCATGGCTCAGAAACCAGCAATTCCTAAAGGAACAAGAGATTTCGGACCGGCTGAGATGGCGGGAAGAAATTATATTTTTGATACAATCCGTAGCGTTTTCAGATGTTTTGGATATGCTCCTATTGAAACGCCATCAATAGAGAACCTTAATACTTTGCTTGGCAAATATGGAGAAGAGGGGGATAAATTGTTGTTTAAAGTTTTAAACTCAGGAGATGCTTTTTCCGGTATTGATTTTAAGCAATTTGAGGTATCAGGTGCGGAAGATTGCAAAATAAACAGCAACGCACTTTCTTTAAGAGTATGTGAAAAAGGATTGAGATATGATTTAACAGTTCCTTTTGCAAGGTTTGTGGTACAACATCAGAATGAGATTTCATTTCCATTCAAAAGATATCAGATTCAACCTGTATGGCGCGCTGATCGTCCTCAGAAGGGACGCTACCGTGAATTTTATCAGTGTGATGTTGATGTAATAGGCAGTAAGTCCCTTATTAACGAATTAGAGCTTGTTCAGATTGTTGATATGGTATTTGGTAGATTAGGAGTGAATGTTACTATTAAAATTAATAACAGAAAGGTGTTGTCAGGATTGGCTGAAGTTGCCGGATGTCCTGATAGACTTATTGATCTTACAGTTGCAATAGATAAGATAGATAAGATAGGATTAGATGCTGTAAAAGAGGAATTGAGAGAGAGAGGATTATCCGAAAAGGCCATTGAAGTTATTGAACCTGTTCTTCTTTTGGATGGAACAACTTGTGAAAAGATAGAAAAAATGCGTAATATACTTGCATCATCAAATATAGGGATGAATGGAATAGAGGAACTTGATGAATTGTTCAATCTTATTGCTGGCGTAAAAATAAATCAGGATTTGGAGATTGATTTATCTTTAGCAAGAGGTCTTAATTATTATACGGGGGCAATATTCGAAGTTAAGGCAAATGATTATGCAATAGGAAGTATATGTGGTGGCGGACGTTATGATGACCTTACCGGTGTATTTGGTTTGCCGGATATGTCAGGTGTAGGAATCTCTTTTGGAGCTGACCGTATTTATGATGTTTTAAGCGGACTTGATAAATTTCCTAAAGAGGCAATTGAGGGGACAAAAGTGCTATTTACAAATATGGGACAGACTGAGGTAAAGTACAGCTTACCATTATTGAGAGAGATGAGAATGTCCGGTATAAACTGTGAAATATATCCTGAAAACACAAAACTGAAGAAACAATTTGATTATGCTGATAAAAAGGAGATTCCTTACCTTGCTATTGTTGGGGGAGACGAAGTATCCGGAGGCTATGTTACTATCAAGAATCTTTCTACAGGTGAACAAAACAAGATAAATGCCGACACTATTGTGTCTTCGCTTGCAATAATTAAGTAGTTTATCACAACTTAATTATATTTTTATTATTAGTATATGCTTTATTGTTAGATACTTTCATTGTGTAGTCTAAAGTAATTTAAAATAATATTATGTTAAAAAGGTTGATTTTATTTGCATCATTAACAATTAAGTTTTACCTTTGTATTTCTAATACCGCGGAGTAGAGCAGTTGGTAGCTCGTCGGGCTCATAACCCGGAGGTCGGAGGTTCGAGTCCTTCCTCCGCTACTAAAAAAAAGAGAGTAACTTCTTTAGTAACTCTCTTTTTATTTTCATCTATTTTCTATAAAAGGGGCAAGAGATACTATAATTGGCTAAAGAAATTGGATGGATAAAATATGATATGAAATCAAAAAAATATATATATTTGTACAAAATAGAATAGTTTTTGCCATTGAAGATTTGAGTGAGTAGAAGATTTATAATAATTTTTCTTAAAAAAAAAGAAAAAAAGTTTAATGATAGAAAATTGTTATTACTTTTGTGCGAAATATTAAAGGTAAATATGTTTTTACTTAATTATAAGACAGTTGAGGCTATTAATTTCTAATCTAAATATTAAACAAAAAAGTCATGAAAGCAAAATTTTCTATTTTCGCAGTTATTGCAATCTGTGCAGTATTATCAGTTTCTTGTAAAAATCAAACTAAAGTTGAAGAAGTAGTTCCTGCAGTTGAACAAACTGAGGTTACTGCTGACACTACATCAGTTGTTGCTGATTCTGTTGTAACTACAGAAGCTCTACCTGCAGAGGTTAAATAATTAAAAAGTAATTAGACGGCAATATCATAAAATATTTGCATATACATTTGAAATGCAATTTTTATGATAGATATATTAAGCAGTTTAATCATCTATGTGGTCTAAATTTTTAGACCACTTTTTTTTTATCTGCTATTCCTATAAATGAATCACTTATCGATAACAATAATGTTTTTGAATTTGTAATATTTTGCGGCAGATTTTTATAATGGGAATGAGGTTAGTACTTTTTACTAAAATTTATTAAATTTGTTGCTACATACTAAATAATAATACGACTATGTTGATTATTAGAGAAATCTCAAGTAAAAGAGATAAAAAGAAGTTCTTTAAATTTGTAATCGATTTATATAAAGGGAACAAATATTTTGTCCCAATAATGATTGCTGATGAGCTAGAAGAGTTTGACCCTAAACGTAATGGAGCTTTTTCGTATTCTGAATGCAAAATGTTCCTCGCAGAAAGAAACGGAAAAGTTGTAGGCAGAGTGGCTGCCATTCTTAATAAGGCGTATAACACTAAAATTAATGGAAAGCAGCTTCGTTTCTCTAGATTTGATTTTATTGATGATTATGTTGTATCACAGAAATTATTTGACGCTGTAGTTAGTTGGGCAAAAGAGTTACGCATGGAGGAAATCATTGGACCCATAGGTTTTTCTGATCTTGATAAACAAGGGATGCTGATTGAGGGATTTGATGAACTTGATATGTATGTTACTACATATAATTATCCATATTACATTAAGCATATTGAGAAACTTGGCCTTTCAAAAAAAGTGGACTGGGTTGAGTATCAGATAACTATTCCTACTGTTGTTGATGAGAGGCTTTGTAATATTGCCGATATGGCAATGGAAAGATATGGATACAGAATACTTGAATTCAATAAAATGAGGCAGGCTAAAAAATACATTACTGAAGCAATGGAGGTGTTGAATGAAGCATTTGAAAAGCTTTTTGGTGTTGTGTGGCTTTCAAAAAAACAGATGTTGGATTATTCAAAAGTTTTGATGATGGTTGGAAATCCCGATTATATTTCTGTCGTTTTAAATAAAGAGGGTAAGATTATAGGATATGGGTTTATGGCGCCATCAATAAGTCGAGCCATTCAGCAGAGCAAAGGTAAGTTATTGCCATTTGGTATTTTTAGGATTTTGAGGGATTTAAAAAAGTCTAAAACTATTGATTTATATAGCATTGGAGTAAAACTTGAATATCAAAATCGTGGAGTAAATGCAATCATTTTGCGAAAGGGGTTGCAGGGCGCTATAAAGAATAATATGAAAATTTGTGAAACCGGGCCAGAACTTGAAGATAATATTGAAGTACAAAGTCAGTGGAAATTTTTTGAACGACGCCAGCATCGCAGAAGAAGATGTTATACTATTTCGATATAATATGAATAATTTTATTTTTAAAAATCCTACCAAATTAATATTTGGGAAAGGACAAATAGCCGAAATTTCCAAAGAAATTCCCTTTGACTCCAAAATAATGGTAACATATGGTGGAGGTAGTATTTTCAATAATGGAATATATGACCAGGTTATGACTGCTCTTGAGGGTAGGCATTATATAGAATTTGGAGGTATAGAATCCAATCCGGATTATGATACTTTGATGAAAGCCGTTCGAATTGCAAATGATAATGGAGCAAATTATCTTCTTGCGGTAGGTGGGGGATCAGTTATAGATGGAACAAAATTTATTGCTGCTGCAATGAAGTATAAGGGTGATTGTCCTTGGGATTTCATGGTAGATCAAAAAGAGGTAGATAAATTGGAGTTAGTCCCTTTCGGCGTCGTTCTTACTTTGCCGGCAACTGCTTCTGAAATGAATGAAGGTGCTGTTATTTCCCGCAGAGAAAAAAAGGAAAAATTAGCTTTTCATCCTGCAAACAATTTTCCGAGGTTTTCCGTGCTTGATCCACAAGTTTGTTTTTCATTGCCAAAAAGACAAATATCAAATGGTATTGTTGATACTTTCTGTCATGTATTGGAACAATATTTAACATATCCAACAAACTCTTTGTTACAGGAGCGTTTTTCTGAGTCAATTCTTATAACACTGAAAGATATTGGTCCTAAATTATACGAAAACAGTAATGATTATGATTTGTGTGCAAATTTTATGATTTGTGCTACAATGGGCCTTAATGGCTTTACTTCAATGGGAGTACCGCAGGATTGGGCTACTCATATGATAGGGCATGAACTTACTGCTCAATTTGGACTTGATCATGCTGTTACATTGGCACTTGTTGGCCCTTCTCTAATGAGAGTAATGAAGGAAGAAAAAAGAGAAATGATTATGCAATATGGTGAAAGAGTCTGGAATATTTGTGAAGGGAGTGAGGACGAAAGGGTGGATGCTGCAATTGATGCGACACAATATTTTTATGAGAGGGTAGGGATAAAAACACATCTGAGAGATTATGATATAGGAAGTGAATATTTTGATGAAATAGCTAATCGTTTTAATACAAGAGGATGGTGTCTTGGAGAAAATAAAACTGTTAATTGTGCCAAAGTGATTGAAATTTTGCAAGGATGTTTATAAAGGATGTTTATAGAAGTGTAATGAATTATATAAAAACAGAAATAGAAGGACCGGTAATTATTGAACCCGTAATATTTGAAGATGAAAGGGGATATTTTTTTGAATCATTCTCTCAACGGGATTTTGAAGATAATGTATATAAATTGACATTTGTTCAGGAGAATGAGTCATTTTCAAAAAAAAGAGGGGTATTGAGGGGATTACACTATCAAAAAGGTGAATTTGCTCAAGCAAAACTTGTCAGGGTGGTTCAAGGAAGAGTGCTTGATGTAGCTGTTGATATTAGACCTGAATCTCCCACCTATGGTAAATATGTTTCTGTAGAGTTGAGTTCTGATAATAAAAGATTGTTTTTTATTCCAAAGGGTTTTGCTCATGGTTATCTTGTGATGGAAGATAATACTATATTTCAGTATAAATGTGACGAATATTATGCTCCTCAGTCAGAAGGCTCATATATTTGGAATGATAGTACATTTTGCATTGATTGGGGAATAGAGAAAAAAGACGTTATCCTTTCAGAAAAAGATTCAAAAGCCCCATCATTTGGGCAGTTTATTTAAGCATTCCCTTAAAGAAATATTCCACCATCTAGTTTCTACTCCAAATGTTTCTCTGATTTTTGATTTGTCAAGGAGTGAGTATTGAGGCCTTTCCGCTTTAGTAGGATATTCTGCCGTTGAGAGTGGATTTATTCTGCAATCAATTTTTTTGTATAACATTATCATTGAAGCAAATTCAAACCATGAACATTTTCCTTCATTTGTGAAATGAAAGATTTCTCCTCTTTTTTCTTCGATTTGAGGTATTATTTTAATAATTGCCTTAGCAAGGTCACGTGCATATGTAGGCGTTCCTATTTGGTCTGCAACAACACCTATTTCAGTTTTTTCTAATCCCAACTGAATCATTTTTTTTACAAAATTTTTACCGTATGTAGAATATAACCATGCGGTACGGATTATAATTCCTTTACATCCTGTTCTTCTGATTGCTACTTCAGCTTTTCTTTTGCTCATCCCATATACTGATTTTGGATGGCATGGCTGAGATTCTTTATATGTGCCACGTTGCTTTTTTCCATCAAAAACATAGTCGGTAGAAATCTGAATAAGTGAAGCATCATATTTTTTTGCGGCTTTAGCAAGATTTAAGGCACCGTCAGTATTTATTTTATTGCAGACATCTTTATCTATTTCGGCTTTGTCGACATCAGTGTATGCGGCGCAATTAATTATTAATCCAATATTGTATTCAATAACAAATCTCTCAACATCTTTAAGGTTGCATATGTCAAGAACTCTGACATTGTCAGAAGATTTGATATCTGTAAACAATATTTTCTTTCTTTTTTTTAATAAATCTTGTAATTCTGAGCCTAACTGGCCGTTAGCACCTGTGATTAGAATATGTTTCATAAGAAAATTTGATTTAAAATACAAAGATAGAACTAAATAAGTGTAAAAATCAGTTATCTTTGTAGAAATTAAAAGCAAAATGGATTATAATACCCAGAGGGAAAAACTTATCATGCCCGAATATGGAAGGCATGTACAGAAAATGATAGAGCAGGTAAAGAATATCCCCGATAAGGAAAAACGTAATGAGCAGATTCGTGTGATTGTACAGATAATGGGCATACTCAACCCGCAATTGCGTGATTTAAATGATTTTAAACATAAACTTTGGGATCATGTACAAGTTATTTCTAATTTTGATATTGATATTGAATCTCCATATCCTATTCCAACAAAAGAAGAATTTGCATTGAAGCCTGAGCCATTGAAGTTAGAAAGCAAGCCAATAAAGGCGGCTTGTTATGGACGAAATATTCAGAATATGATAGACCTTATTTCTGTCAGAGAAGATAATCCTACTAAAACCGAGATGATAAAGATGCTAGCTCTATATATGAGGCAACAGTATCTTATATGGAATAAGGACTCAGTCTATGATGAAACCATATTCAAGGATATAGAAAAATTATCTGAAGGTCGTCTGAAAGTGCCAAATGATATACATTTGAGTGCCATTTCAGTTGATGCTTCTTTTGCAAGACCCGGATTGTCTCTTATGAATAATAATAATAATAAAGGTGCTGGGTTTAAGAAAGGAAAAAACAGAAAGAGAAAGAAAATTTGATATATGGCAGCAAGTGTTAAAAAAACAACTAACAAAAAAAAGAAGAAAAAAAACGAAAATAACATGCCGCTTGTAAATACCAGGGCAGTTCGTGTTGTTTTTGGGCTGTTTTTTGGTATTTTATGTGTTTTTACGGTAATTTCACTCATTTCATATGTATTTACTTGGGCAAAAGATCAGAGCCTTATTTCTAATCCTAACGTTATTCAAAACAGTTTTGAGGCGCATAATAGTGGTGGAAAAGTAGGTTTCTTATGGGCTGATTTTTTAATTTCCAAGCTATTTGGTATAGGTGCCTTTATCATTCCTGTTTTTCTCGGTGCAGTTTCGGTATATTGTCTTAGAATCAAGAAAGTCAATTTGATTCGTTTCTTCTTTATAATATTATCAGGTGCAATTGTTTTTTCTGTTCTGTTTTCTTACATTTTTAGTTTTACTTCCCTGGATTCTATGTTCGGAAAAGGAGCTGGTGGTTCATATGGCTATTTTGTAAATCAATGGCTTTGTGCCATGCTTGGAAATGTCGGAGCCGGAGGAGTATTACTTCTTGTACTCTTTATTTGGTTTACACTGCTTTCTAAAAAAGTAGCTATTAAGTTTGATAATATCCTGTTTAAAACTTTTCATAGTCGTGATGAGTCTGATAATCAAGATATTAAATCAGAAACAGAGCAAATGGAAGATATAAGACCTGATATTTCTGAAATCGTTGAGGAAACAGCTGAAGAGAGTAATGATGAGTTAATAATAGAGACTGAAGATAATGAAAAAATCGAAACCATTGAGCAGAAGAAAGCAACTGATGTGAGAGATAAGGAGGTAGAATTGGTTGTTGAAAAAGATGACAATGACTTTTTTGCTAACTTGTCTGAAGATGAAAAGGCTCGTCTTTTTGATCCGCGTCTAGATTTGCCATCTTACAAACAGCCTCCTTTATCATTGCTCGAAGATTATCGCGAACAATGGTATGAAGTATCTAGAGATGAGTTAGATAAAAATAGGATAAAGATTGTAAATGCTCTTGCCAACTATAAGATAAAAGTTGATAGAATTGTTGCAAAGATGGGACCTACAGTTACTTTGTATAAGATAAAGTTAGCTGATGGTGTGAGAATTGCACAAGTTAAGAGACTTGAAGAAGATATTGCATTATCTCTTGCCGCAAAAGGCGTTCGTGTAATAACTTTGACAGATGCCATAGGTATTGAGGTTGCAAACGAAAAGCCAAGTATTGTTGCCTTAAAGTCGGTTTTGAATTCTCCTAAATTTAAGGCTGCCGATATGGAACTTCCAATAGCCCTTGGTATTACTGTTACTAATGAACCTTTCTTTATTGATCTTGAGAAAATGCCTCACTTATTGATAGCTGGTGCGACAGGCATGGGTAAATCGGTAGGATTAAATGCAATAATAGCCTCTTTGTTATATACAAAACACCCTTCTGAAATGAAGTTTGTTATGGTGGATCCAAAGAAGGTAGAACTTTCTCTTTATTATAAAATAGAGAAACATTTTCTTGCAATGCTTCCCGATGCCGATAAAGCGATTATTACTGATACTCAGAAAGTCATTTTTACCTTAAAATCTCTTTGTCAGGAGATGGAGCACAGGTATGATTTACTTGAGATGGCTGATGTGCGTAAAATAAGGGAGTATAATGAAAAATTTCTTTCCCGTCGTCTTAATCCTAATAAGGGACACTCTTTTCTCCCTTATATTGTTGTTGTTATTGATGAATTTGCAGATTTGCTTATTACTGCAGGTCGTGAAATAGAAGAACCTATTGCTCGTCTGGCACAAAAGGCTAGGGCTGTAGGAATACATCTTGTGATTGCAACGCAGAGGCCTACAACAGATGTTATTACCGGTACTATAAAAGCAAATTTCAATTCTCGCATTGCTTTCAAGGTGAATTCCATGGTTGATTCCAAGACAATTCTTGATCAGACCGGTGCAAATCGTCTGATAGGACGTGGTGATATGCTTGTAATATCTCCCGGTTCGGATATGACTCGTGTTCAGTGTGCGCTTATAGATACACAGGAAATTAAAAATCTCACTAATTATATAGGGTCTCAGCGTGGTTATTCTCATGCTTTTTATCTTCCTGAATATGTAGATAATGACTCTGCAGAAGGTATTGGGGAAGTTGATTTGAGAAAGAGAGATAAACTTTTTGAGGATGCCGCAAAGATTGTAGTGCAATATCAGCAGGGGTCCACTTCTCTTATTCAAAGGAAGTTAAATATAGGTTATGCAAGATCAGGCAGAATTATAGATCAGCTTGAGGCCGCAGGTATTGTAGGTCCGTTTGGAGGCAGTAAAGCCAGATCGGTGCTCGTTTCCGACTTTGATTCACTTGACAAGATTATTACATCATTAGACCATTATTAGAATTGCACGATAGTTGATTGTTGTTAAATTATGAATATTTTTTTTAAAGTAGTATTGTTGCCTATTCTTTTTTATGAAGCATTGTTTTTTACTTTATCTGCACAAGATCAGGTTAATCTTTTATCAATGATAAATAAGATGGGTAGTGTAAAGGTGGAATACACAATTACTGGGAAAAACAGTTCTGATGTTCAATTCATTAAACAATCAGGAATCGTTGATATTCAGGGGAATAATTATACTATCACTACCAATGGAATGAGTGTTTTTTGTAATAGTGTTGTCAGATGGATATTTTCTACTAAGACTGAGGAGTTGGTGATTGTTAATAATGATATGTTATCATCAAATCCTATCGACAATCCTTTACTATTTCTTTCTTCTTCAATGGTCACTAAAAGTGAGTCTGGTAAGATACTAATAACGTATAAGGCTGAAGATGGATCTGTTTTTTTTGTAGAAATCAACAAAATTGAGAAGATGGATGAACCATGGGCTGAAGATCATTTTGTATTTGATGTTGAAAAATGTTCTGATAATGTGATTATTACTGATTTGCGTAATAATTCCGGTACGAAAATCAAATAATTTTTTCACTTTTGAATACTTCTATAATAGAGGGATAGGTGTCAGCCAGATATTCAGATAGGGAAGACTTTGCAACCCAAGTTGCTTTCTTTATATCCTCTTCTGTCTGTGGAACAAGATTTGAAGGAGCATTGTATAGCATCTTATACCAATATGTATGTTTTAGGCAGAAATTTCCATTCATGTGATAGCAATGGTGAGTAACGCAAATCAGGTTTTTTAATGTAAGATTGCTGATTCCGGTCTCTTCTTCAACTTCTCTTATTGAGCAGGTTTTAATATCTTCTCCATCTTCCAGTTTCCCTTTTGGCAAGTCCCAGATTCCGTTTCTATAGATAAGTAGATAATCACCGGCACGATTTTTTACCAATCCTCCACCTGCATTTATCTCAGTGAAAGTACTGCAAAGTGTGTTGAATGTACCTTCTTCATCAGATGTGGGGATATACAGTTTAGATATAGTAGTGGCTTTGTCAAAAAAATCTGGCAAAGTTTTAATAACTTCGGGGTCAGTACAACTTATTATTAAAATATTTGGATCATCCAAAGATTGCTTGTCAGGTGAGCATACTGTTATACTGCGTTTTTCAAAATGAATGCGGCGCATTAAATGAAATTGTTTTTTTATTATCTTTGTACAAAGATAACTAGTTATTATGAATTCAGTAGAAAAAAAAGTTGCTCAATATTTATTAAAGATTAATGCAGTTCAATTAAGACCTGCTGAACCTTTTACTTGGGCTTCGGGGTGGAAATCCCCAATTTATTGCGATAATAGAAAAATATTATCGTATCCTAAAATAAGGACAGAAATTTGCCAATATATTGTTGATACTGTTAAACAGTATTTTGGTAATGTTGATATTATTGCCGGTGTTGCAACCGGAGCAATAGCATTTGGAGTATTGGTTGCTGCTTCAATGAATAAACCATTCATTTATATCAGACCAAAAGCCAAAGATCATGGCCTTGGTGCCAGAATTGAAGGTGATTTACCCAAAGGAGCAAATGTGGTTATTATTGAAGATTTAATTTCTACGGGCATGAGTTCTCTTTCTGCTGCCGATTGTGTTACAAAATCAGGAGGAAATGTTGAAGGTATGGTAGCAATATTTTCGTATAATTTTCCTAAATCGAGAAGAGCTTTTGAATATGCCGATGTTGAATTGCATACGCTTTCTAATTATGATGCTCTTATTGATGAAGCTGTAGCACAAAATTATATTGATGAAACAGATATTGAAGTGTTAAAGGATTGGCGATTCAAACCTGATACATGGGATATAATTTGATATTATGGTTGAAGAAGTAAGAGGAAAAACGATTGTTTTAGATAAACCTCCACAGGTAATATATTCTGCTTTTTCCGATATGCGGAATATATTGGCAAATATTCCTGAAGATAAGAGAGATAGTGTAAAATTTGATTCAGATACTATTTTAACTAAGATACAAGGTTTTGAGATTGGTTTAAGAGTGCGGGAGAGAATACCATTCTCCAAAATAAATTTTGAACAATATGGCAATTCTCCATTTCCATTTTCTGTTACATTGCATATATCTTCTACTGATGATGGAAAAACAAATTTCTATATTGAATTACGAGCTGAGCTCAATTCTTTTATGAAAATGATGATAGGGGGAAAGTTGCAGGAACTGGTGGATAAGATTACAGAGCAGTTTGCAACTGCTTCCACAAGTCAAATGCCTCAGGATATTACTACATATGTATCCTGATGATTTTAGATACAATCTTAAGGCTTTTTTCGGAGAGAAAGTAGCGTTGGACCTTTTGAAAAGTCTTGATTGTGATCCTGTTATTTCAATAAGGAGAAACCCTGATAAAATTTCCTTTGAAGATTTATGCTCACATTTTGGAGATAGTATAAACGGATTTGTTCCTTGGTGCTCTGATGGTATATATTTAAAAAAAAGGCCTAATTTCACTTTAGATCCATTTTTTCATAGTGGAGTTTACTATGTTCAAGAGGCATCATCAATGTTCATAGAGTCACTTTTTTTATATATAAAAAAGGATAATATGAGAATTCTTGATTTGTGTGCTGCTCCAGGAGGAAAAAGTACACATATTTGTTCTTTGATGAGTTCAAATTCCATACTTATTTCAAATGAAGTGATTCGCTCACGGTCCGCTACACTTGCAGAAAATATTGCAAAGTGGGGGAAACCCAATATTTTGGTTACAAACAATGATCCCGAGGAATTCAAGCAGTTGGACTCCTATTTTGACCTTTTGCTTGTTGACGCTCCATGTTCTGGGGAAGGAATGTTTAGAAAAGATAGAAATGCTGTAAATGAATGGTCTATGCGGAATGTAGAACTTTGTGCAGCAAGGCAAATGAGAATTCTTTTTGACATATGGCCGACATTGAAAAACGGAGGGTATCTGATATACTCAACATGTACTTTCAATAAATATGAGAATGATGAAAATATAGCCAGAATATGCAAAGAACTTGGGGGTGAAGTTGTTGATATTCCTGTTCCTGATGGTGTATTAAGAACCGAAAAAGGGGGATATCAGTTTATACCTGGAAGAATAGAGGGTGAAGGGTTCTTCTGTGTACTTATCCGTAAAAACGGGGAATTAAAATCCAATTTCAGAATACCTAAATCTAAAGTAAAGTCTCTTGGAAGTAATGATTTTATTCAAAAAGGATATGTTCTTTCTTTGAAAGGAGAAATGCTAAAAGCCTATCCTGAACATCTTTTCAATGAGATGGCTTTTATTGAATCTGTAATAAAAATGATACATTCTGGAGTTGCAGTAGCTACCAACAAAGGGAAAGATCTTATTCCGGAAGCAGATCTTGCACTTTCAAACATAATAAACAAGGAGACTTTTTATTCGGAAAATGTGACTTATGATGAATCTTTGAAATTTCTGGCAAAAGAGCCGTTGGTTTTTAACGGGAATCCTAAAGGGTATCTGTTGTTGTCTTATAAAAAAATTCCAATCGGATTTGTAAAAAATCTTGGTAGCAGAAGCAATAATCTTCATCCGCAGGCAAGGCGAATAAGGATGGATATCCATAAAATTCATGAGGTCCATTATTCTCAGAACGAATAATAGACCCCATTACTTAACCTAAACTTAAACTATGAAAAACTTCAACTACTTAATAACAAAATGTATGCCATCGTTATTTAACGATTCTCAATTTTGCGAATTTCAACAGTAGAGTTTTTTTGCCTCCGTTTTTAAAATTAACGACTGCTTTTCTGTTTAAATCATTACCTTCAAAAGATATAATTGACCCAAACCCAAATCTATCGTGTTCTACTTGTTGGCCTACTTCTAATTTGAATATAGGATCTGCAATGAAATCGGGATTGGGTTGATGTGTAACTGAAGAACGGGAAAATGCCGGTTGAGTTGTATAGCTTCTTCTCTCCTGTTGTGTATTAGATGTTGTCCTGCTTTGGGTTGTATTATAGTCATTTCTTCTTGATAAAAAAGATGAAATTTCTACATCATCATTCATATTAAGAGAACTATTCATGTATTGTTTGTCTATTTCACATAAAAATCTACTTACATGATTACTCTCTCTTTGACCCCACTTCATCCTGTTTTTTGAGTATGAAACGGTGATACATTTTTTAGCCCGCGTTAGAGCAACATAAAAGAGTCGCCTCTCTTCTTCTATATCCTCCGGCTTTCCATTTTTACTTCCGGAAGGAAACAGATTTTCTTCCATTCCAGCTATATATACGTAAGAAAATTCCAATCCCTTCGAAGCATGGACAGTCATGAGAGTTATTTTGTTTGATGACTCCTTATCCTGTTCGTCTTCTTTTTCAACCTCAGAAAGAAGGACTATGTTTTCAAGGTATTCGCCCAATGTTACGATTGTATCCGGGCCATATTCCTCTTCGGATAGTTCTTTTCTCATTTCCTTTTCCTCTTCGACATAGTCTTTTATACTGTTGAAGAGTTCCTCAACATTTTCCATTTTTGCCTGTCCTTCCAAAGAGGTATCATTTTTTAATGAAATAAGTGATTCACTTACATTACCTATTTCAAGTGCCAGTTCATAAGCGTCAGTAGTGGTTGCTTTATTTGATATCTCACTAATCATAGCTGCGAAAGTCCTCATTTTGGATAGGGCTGCATGTTTCAATCCGGTTTCTGTTAAAATTACATTATCCAGTGATAGTGATTCGTATAGAGATAATCCATTTTTTCTTGCTGCATCCGTCAGATAACCCATTGAAGTATCACCTATTCCACGGGCAGGAAAATTAATAACTCTTCTAAATGCTTCGTCATCTTTAGGATTGACAAGAATTCTAAAATATGAGAGCATATCCTTAACTTCTGCTCTATCATAAAAAGAGTAACCGGCATATACCTTGTAAGGCAGGTTTCTCTTCCTTAAAGCTTCTTCAATTGCTCGTGACTGAGCATTTGTTCTGTAAAGTACCACAAAATTATCATAAGAAGTTTTATCAGTATAGATCTTTTCCACTATTGAAGATGCTATGAGATAACCCTCTTCTTGTTCAGTGAATGCCTTTATTATTGTTATTTTATCTCCAATTGAGGCTTTTGAAAAGCACTCTTTTTTCAATCTGTTTGTATTTTTTGATATTAGGCTGTTAGCTGCGTTAACAATTGTTTGTGTGGATCTGTAATTCTGTTCAAGACGGAATTCTTGTGCTTCAGGGTAGTCTTTTTTGAAATTAAGTATATTTTCTATTCTAGCACCTCTGAATCCATATATGCTCTGTGAATCATCTCCTACAACACAAATATTTCGATGTTTTTCAGAAAGTTTTTTTAAAATAAGGTATTGTGAATAGTTTGTATCTTGGTATTCGTCTACCATTATATATCTGAACTGATCACGTATTATTTCAAGAGAGCTTGGGTGATCTCGGAATAAAATGTTGGTATTGAGAAGAATATCATCAAAATCCATTGCACCTGCAGTTTTGCATTTTTTTGCATATAAAGAATAGATATCACATATTCTGCCTTTTCTTGAGGCCATATCATTTTCAATCAGAGTAGGATTGTTTCTGTAGGCTTCGGCACTGACTAGATTGTTTTTAGCCATAGATATTCTTGAAAGAATATCGTTTGCCTTATATGTTTTGTCATCAAGATCAAGCTCTTTGATACATAATCTTATTGCACTTCTGGAGTCTGACTGATCATAGATAGTAAATTGGTCCGGATATCCCAAAAGTTGAGCATTTCCTCTTAAAAAGCGTACAAAAATTGAATGGAAAGTTCCCATCCAAATCCATTTAGCTTTGTCTGCTCCAACAATTGAAGCTATTCGTTCTTTCATCTCGTTTGCGGCCTTCTTTGTGAAAGTAAGAGCAAGTACTTTGCTTGGTGGGCATCCCTGTTCTAGAATTTTAGCTATTCTGTGAGTTAGAACTTTTGTCTTGCCGGAGCCTGCTCCGGCAATAATAATAGATGCTCCCTCAGTATGTCTAACGGCCTCATCCTGAGCTGTATTAAGCCCCTCTATGATAATATTCCCATCATTCTTCATAATGCTACAAATATATACTGAAAAATACTAAAACAAAGTTTAATTTTCCCTTTTTTATGTATAACTTTGCGCCCTCATTTGTAAATAATTTATTGTTAAACAAATATATAATGTTAGACCACATTAGATTAAAGAAGGGTTTGAATATACCGTTAAAAGGGGAGGCCTTTCAAAAAATCACAAAAACAGTTGTCTCAGACGTTATTGCCGTTAAGCCCACTGATTTTGTAGGATTAATTCCTAAAGTTTTGGTCAGCGAGGGAGATTCTGTTGAGGCTGGTACGCCAATTTTTGCAGACAAAAAACGTCCTGAGATAGTATTTTGTTCACCTTGCAGTGGTGTTGTTGATGCCATTGTTCGTGGAGAAAAGAGAAAGTTGATGGAAATTCGCATTAAAGCGGATGCATGTACAAAATATATTAGGTATGATGTGCCTAAAGTTGAGTCTGTAAATAAAGGAGAAATAATAAATCTTTTGTTAAAAAGCGGATTGTGGGCATGTATAAAACAGAGACCTTATGGGATTGTTGCAAATCCTGAAGTAACTCCAAAATCGATTTTTATTTCCGGAATGAATACCGCTCCACTTGCAGCTGACTTGGATTTTGTATTAGAAAAGGAGTTTGAAATTTTACAAGTAGGCATAAATGTACTTGCTAAATTGACTAAAGGGGGTGTACATTTATCACTGGATGCTTCAAATTATGCCAGTACTGATCTTCACAAGTTTAATAACATAATTTATCATTCATTTTCTGGGCCACATCCGGCAGGGAATGTGGGAGTTCAGATTAATCATATAAGTCCTATAAATAAAGGAGAGGTGGTTTGGACTGTTGACTTACATCTGCTTGTCGCTATAGGTAAATTATTTGTGAACGGCGTATACGATATGAGCAGAATAGTAGCTATTACCGGTCCTCGTGCGATAAATCCTTCATACATTAAATGTGTGTCCGGAATGTCAATGAATGATATATCCGAATATGTTGATAATGAAAAAGGTGATGTACGTATTATAAGTGGTGATATTCTTTCAGGTGAAGATGTGGGTTCTGAAGGTTTTTTGGGGTTTAATAATAACCAGATTACTATTTTACCTGAAGGCAATTATTATGAGATGTTCGGATGGGTAAAGCCATTCAGATTGAAAAAATTCAGTATTTCACGCACTTATTTTTCATGGTTGACGCAAAAGAAAAAATATGAGATGGATACTAATACAAATGGGGGAGAGAGAGCTTTTGTGGTTTCTGATGTATACTCAAAGGTATTGCCGATGGATATTTATCCTGTTTATCTGTTTAAGGCAATTATGGCTGAGAACATAGATAAAATGGAACAGCTTGGAATATATGAAATCATTGAAGAGGATGTAGCTCTTTGTGAATTTGTTTGTCCTTCAAAAATTAATATCCAATCAATAGTAAAGAAGGGCATTGATATGATGATTAGAGAAATGGAATAAATGGAATACTATGAATGCATTAAGAAAACATATTGATAAGATAAAACCTAATTTTGCCAAAGGGAGTAAATTAGGTTTTTTGAATTCGACTTTTGATGCTTTTGAGAGCTTCTTGTTTGTTCCAAACAAGGTAACAAAGGGTGGTTCCCATGTAAAGGACAGTGTTGATTTGAAAAGGATTATGACAGCTGTTATCATATCTGTGCTTCCGGCAGTACTTTTTGGTATGTGGAACATAGGATATCAACATAATCTGGCGATTGGTGGTGATATGGGATTTTGGCCTATTGTATTGTATGGCTTTTTAAAGATTCTTCCATTGTATCTGGTTTCATATATTGTAGGTCTTGGTATAGAATTTACTTCTGCTCAGATTAGAGGTCATGAGGTAAATGAAGGATATTTAGTCACAGGTATGTTGATTCCGCTTATTGTTCCGGTAAGTATTCCGTTATGGATGCTTGCATTAGCAGTTGCTTTTGCGGTTATTATTGGGAAAGAGGTTTTTGGTGGCACGGGGATGAATATATGGAATCCTGCACTTTTAGCCAGGGCTTTTCTTTTCTTTGCTTATCCAGGACATATGACAGGTGACAAGGTTTGGGTTGCAGGACTTCAGAAAGATGCCATAGTTGACGGTTTTTCTGGTGCAACTCCATTGGCTCAGATTAGTGATGGATTAGGTTCCATTCAATACTCTTTTTCTGATATGTTCTTTGGCTTTATTCCAGGGTCAGTTGGGGAAACTTCTACTTTAGCAATTCTTATTGGAGCTTTCATTCTTATATATACTGGGGTTGGCAGTTGGAAGATAATGTTTTCATGTGTATTGGGAGCATTAACAATCGGGTTTATTGCCAATATTTTTGCACTTAGTGAAGCTTCAATTCTTGCCGTTCCTGCTTATTATCATTTAGTTATGGGTGGCTTTGCATTTGGTGCTGTGTTTATGGCAACTGATCCGGTAAGTTCTGCTCAAACTGAAAAAGGAAAATGGATTTATGGTTTTCTAATTGGTGCATTTGCAGTTACAATCAGATTATTCAATCCAGGATATCCTGAAGGAATGATGCTTGCTATATTGCTTATGAATACATTTGCACCTTTGATTGACTATTATGTTGTTGAAGGAAATATCAAGAAAAGACTTAAAAGAGCAAAAACTGTATAGCCATGAATAAAAATAGTAATTTATATACGATTATATACTCAACCATATTGGTGGTTGTAGTAGCCGGCATACTTGCTTTTGTATCTTCTTCGTTAAAATCAAAACAACAAGATAATGTTGCTTTGGAAAAGATGCAAAGTATTCTTTCTGCCGCTAATTTAGGATCAGAAGCTGATGTTGTTGCTGATAAGGCCTCATATATCAAAGATTTGTATGCTAAGCACATTACAAATTCATATATATTAAACAATCATGGGACTGTGATTCCTGGTGAAGCTTTTCAAGTTGATCTTAAGTCACAGTATCAAATAATTAAAAAGATAATGGAAGCTGATGATACTCAACTTTCAAAATTGAAATCTCAGTTGTTGCTTCCTGTATATGTTTGTACAATAGATAATCAGGTTTTAAATATTTTTCCATGTTATGGCGCTGGTCTTTGGGGCCCAATTTGGGGATATATTTCTGTGAAAGATGATTATCAGACAGTCTATGGCGCAGTTTTCGATCACAAGAGTGAGACTCCTGGTTTGGGTGCCGAAATAGCTAAGCCTAAGTTTTATGATCAATTTGATGGTAAAAAACTTTTCAAAGATGATTCATTCATTTCAATTTCTATCGTAAAAGGTGGAGGACAAATTAATAATCCTTATGGAGTTGATGCTATTTCCGGGGGAACAATTACAAGCAGATCTCTGGAGAAAACTATTGCAAGTTGGTTGAAGGAGTATTTACCTTATTTTGATATTAAAAGAGAAGCGATACGAGCGGAAAATTCACCATGTGAGGGTGGAACTTGTACCTTAGATACACTGATTGTGGTGGAACCTGTTAAATAATAGATGTGATGAACAAAGATATTTACAAAAAACCTATTTTTAAATCCAATCCTATTACGGTATTGGTTTTAGGTGTCTGTTCTGCTTTGGCGGTTACGGTTCAACTTAAAGGAGCTTGTGTAATGGCGCTTTCCGTTACTATTGTAACAGGCTTTTCAAGTTTGCTGATTTCTATGATTAGGGAATCCATTCCTAATCGTATCAGAATAATTGTACAATTGGTTATTGTTGCAATGTTGGTGATTCTTGTGGATCAATTACTCAAAGCTTTTGCATATGACGTCAGTAAACAATTATCAGTATATATTGGTCTTATTATTACAAACTGTATTATAATGGGCAGAATTGAAGCATTTGCTCTTAATAATAAACCTTTACCCTCATTTGTTGATGGTTTGGCAAACGGGTTTGGATATGGAATGGTGATTATAATAGTAGCTTTTATTCGTGAATTGTTAGGTTCAGGTATGCTTTTCGGATATCAAATAATACCGCAAAGTTGGTATATAATAAATGGCGGTTTTTATGAGAATAACGGTCTAATAATTTTACCTCCAATGGCACTTATTATATTAGGATGTATAGTATGGGTACAAAGGAGTATTCAAAAAGATTTACAGGAAAAATAGATTAAAAAGTCATGCAAGATTATATAAATATATTTGTAAAGTCGATTTTTGTCGACAATATGATATTCGCATTCTTCTTGGGAATGTGTTCATACCTCGCTGTATCAAAAAATGTTAAAACCGCAAAAGGATTGGGCATTGCTGTAGTATTTGTTCTTTCTATTACCGTACCTGTGAACTTCTTGTTGGATAAGTATGTTTTACAGCCTGGGGCTTTGACATGGTTATCAGAAGATTTAGCAACTACTGATTTGAGTTTTCTGAGTTTTATAGTCTTTATTGCAGTTGTTGCTGCAATAGTTCAAGTTGTTGAAATGGTTGTTGAAAAATTTGCTCCTAGTCTCTATTCTTCTCTTGGGATCTTTCTTCCCCTTATTGCTGTTAATTGTGCAATTCTAGGTGGTTCTTTGTTTATGCAAGAGAGAGGTTATGAGAATATTGGTGAGGCATTCACATTTGGTTTTGGTTCAGGTATCGGTTGGTTTCTAGCTATAATAGCTATAGCAGCTATCCGGGAAAAGCTTGCTTACTCAAATGTGCCGAAGCCACTTAAAGGACTTGGTATTTCTTTCATAATTACCGGATTAATGGGGATTGCATTTATGAGTTTCATGGGTATTCAATTATAGGAGGATTGGGAAAAATGGATATTACAACATTGGTTATCGCTGTAGCTGTTTTTTTTGTTATTATAATTATTTTAGTTTCTCTTTTACTTTTTGCAAAAGCAAAATTAGTATCTTCAGGTAACGTAAAAATAAATATAAATAACGGTGAGAAAGAATTAGAAGTTTCAGCCGGGTCATCTCTTTTGGCTACTTTGGCTGAACAAAAAATATATCTTCCTTCAGCTTGTGGCGGTGGAGGAACATGTGGAATGTGCAAGTGTCAGGTTCTTTCAGGAGCAGGAGAAATTCTACCGACTGAAGTGGGCTTTTTTAGTCGTAAACAGCAACAAAACAACTGGAGGCTTGGTTGCCAGGTAAAGGTTAAAGATAATATAGAGATTCTTATTCCAGAATCAATACTTGGTATTAAAAAATATGAGTGTGAAGTTATTTCTAATCACAATGTAGCTACTTTTATTAAGGAATTTGTGGTTAAACTTCCTGAGGGTGAACATCTTAATTTCCGTTCAGGCGGTTATATCCAGATAGATATTCCTAAATGTGAAGTTGATTATAAGGATATGAATATTGAAAAAGAATATAGCGAAGATTGGGATAAGATGAAGTTATGGGATTTACATATGAAGAATCCTGAACCTACATATCGTGCTTACTCTATGGCAAATCACCCTGCTGAGGGTAATATTATTATGCTCAATATTCGTATTGCAACGCCTCCTTTTGATAGGGCAAAAGGGGGATTTATGAATGTGAATCCGGGAATAAGTTCTTCTTATATTTATTCACGTAAACCGGGAGATAAGGTTACTATTTCTGGCCCTTATGGAGAATTCTTTATCAAGGAAACTCAAAATGAGATTATTTTTATTGGCGGTGGAGCCGGTATGGCTCCGATGCGTTCACATATATTCCATTTGTTTAAAACAGAGAAGACTAAACGTAAAGTTACTTTCTATTATGGTGCCCGTTCTTTAAGAGAAATATTTTATGAAGAAGATTTTAGAGAGATTGAGAGAGAATTTCCTAATTTTAAATTTGTCATAGCCTTGTCTGATGCACTTCCTTCAGATAATTGGACCGGACCAACAGGATTCATTCATCAGGTATTGTATGATACTTATTTGAAGAATCATGAGTTTCCCGAAGATATAGAGTATTATCTTTGCGGTCCTCCTATGATGACCTCTTCAGCTATTACTATGTTGGATAATTTGGGCGTTCCACAAGAGAACATTATGTTTGATAACTTTTAATATTATAAATGATAAGTTTATTGGAGGCATAAAAAAGACCGTCAAAATTTGACGGTCTTTTTTATGCCTTGAAATACTGGTTCTAACAATAAATAATACTGACAAGTTTCTATCTATGCTTAACCCAGATAAGTTTTGACGTGTCATAACCTCTTTCCTTAGCTTTTCCCAATAAAAAATCAATTGTAGTTTTAGGAAGATCTTTATCACGGCTTAGTATCCATAGATATTTATCAGATTTACTCCCAATCAAAGCATAACTGTAATTGATTTCATCAAGTTCAAGTACATAATAGTCAGCGTAGAACCAAAGGAAAAATGATACTTTGAGTTTTCCTGGTTCATTTGGATCAGGCATTTTGGCCTTTCCTACACTTTCCTTGAATTTACCCGCAAAATCGGGTTTGAACCCAGAATTTACTACTTTGATTGTACCGTCTTTCTTAAGTGTGTACATAGCTGTAGCACCCACAATTCCTTTCTCAAAACTGTGATCAAATCTTGCTATTTCATACCATTTCCCTAAATACCTTTTTAGATCAAGAGTTTTTACTGTCTCTGTGTTTATTTGTGCAACGCATACGCTGCCAAAAATTAATGTAAACAAAAATGTTAATGTGGTTTTTTTCATAAGCGTTTTTGTTTTATTATACAAAGCATGTACCAAATATTTTTTGATATGCATTGTAAGGTGTTATATACAAATATAATAATTATTATTTAAACGCTAGCTCGGATAACCCTTCTTCTCCTAATGCCATTTTATGAAAATAATCTGGTACAGTTTTACCTTGAATATAGTCAACATACATCTTGCCGATATATTGTGATAGCATAAATCCATGTCCTCTCATACCAACAAATAGTCCGAGTTTAGGATCTACAATATATCTCGGCTCAGTATAGTATCCACTCCATGTTGCCTGGAAGCTGGCTCCAGAAAGTTTAGGAATCCAATCGGTGAAGACTTCTGAAACTATTTCCAGAAATTCCTGAGTATTTACCTTAAGGTTTTTATAAGCATCGGCGGCATCGTTTGCCGGGGATGCACAACCAATAATCTGACCTGTTTCTGCAAGTTGCTGTCCGTAAACGGCAGAAAATCCTTTATATTTTCTTCTGTCTATGAGCATATCAAGTGAATCTCCATTCTTCCCGATAAGTGGAAGTCTCTTTGTAATAAAGGCCTGATGTCTTACAGGGAAAAGATGTGTTTCAATTCCAAGTTGTTGTGCAAATTTTTCAGCATTTGATCCCAAGGCATTGATAAATATTTCTGTATTATATTTAATATATTTACCATTTTCATTTCGTACGGTGATATGATATTCTTCCCCAACCTTTGAAACCTCAACTAATTCCATATCTTCATAAAGATTACCTCCATGATTGGTACCAATCTGACGAACAAGATCAATTGTCTTACCCGGAGTTGCTTGCCAGCAATTATTAGAAATTAAGGCATGCGAGTAGGTTTTCAAATCAGGATTGAAATATTCCGAGATTTCTTTTCTAAAATCCTTTTGTTCAACCATATAAGCGTCTGACCAGGCCATAGAGGCTTCTAAAGCCTTGTAATTCGCTTGATCATGTGCAAAGCTGATGTATCGTGTCAATTTAAAATTGATATTGCTTTGTTTTTGCAGGTCTTTAAATATCTGCAAGTTATTATTTGCAATATCCGCAAGTGCGGCAAGAGAGAAAGCAGGGCGACCTCCTGCAATATTTCTCCATGAACTTCCTGCTTCTTTATTTATTAATATGGGATTATATCCCGCTTCGGCAAGATACCTGAATAGAGAAGTACCTGCCATACCACCACCGGCAACAAATGCTCCAACCTTTATTACCCGGCTGTCAGTAAATTTGTTAGAGGTAATAATGATATCTTGTTTATTCCTGTTTGAAACATTTCCAATTTCAACAAGGTTTGCCATCGGCCCACGTGGAGTAAATTCTCCTGTCACATCAATTCCATAGCTTTTCAGTGCTTGCTTTGCACGAGGTAGACATCTACTTCCACGGCAAACACCCATTCCTATACGTGAAATATGTTTGAGTTCATTTGAAGTTATGCTTTTGCGTTCTCCAATCATTAAAAGCAAATCTTTTAACTTTACATCTTCGCAGTGGCAAATGTAGGTATCCACATCTTCAGCATTAGCCGGAGATATGTTTAAAGGCTCAGGATATTTATCTTTAACGATGAATCCGCGTGCCTTCAATATATCTTCGTCTGATTTCGAATCGTAAATTTGAGTTGCTGTAACTACAGCAACATTTGTCTTATTAGGTTTCTTCATTACCTTATCAATAATACCTTCACCCACTTTAATTCCGTTGTTATCGACAAGGAATACTTCACTTCCTTCGTTCACTGCATATTCAATAGGAAGAAAAAGCTGTTTTTTTGATGTGCGATAGCCGAAAATAGCTAATCCGGGACATTGATTAATACAATCCATACACCCAATGCATTTATCATAATCAATAGTTGGGACTACTGATGTTGAACTCTTTGTTATAGCTCCTTGTTTACATGCGAAAGAACAAGGATTGCAAGCAAATCCGTAAAGACAGTCCATTATTACAAATCCTTTTCCAGCCATTCTTTCATGGGAAGGTTTTTCTGCCTTTTCAAGAATGCGTTTAGGATGTTGCTGGGAATCAATGTATTCTTTAGTAATGGTAAGATAAGTTTCGTAGTTTATTTTCAATCCGAGATTCTGCATGATTTCATATGCACATTGTTTTCCTCTGAGTACTGCTGATGTTCCTTCTCCGATTCTTACAGAGTCTCCTACCCCATGGCAGGTACGTCCAAATATTTCATTTCCTTTGCGGAATAGTTGATTATCAGGAAGAAGCCCTGTACAAATATTAATACAATCTATACCATCAATTCTTTGCTCAGTTCCGGGTACAGGCTTAAAATTTTCGCATTTAGCTATTATTGCACCTACAACCCCTGTCTTATCTTTATTTGGTATGGCTTCCAATAATAAATGGGAAGTCATAATCGGAATACCCAAACGGCGTACTCTATTTGCCTGAACAGGAAATCCTCCTTCATATGGCATAGCTTCGATTATTGCCTTGACATTTGCTCCGGCTTGCATAGCTTGATAAGAGGTGAGATATCCTATATTTCCTGCGCCAACGGTAAGAATGTTTTTACCAAGTAATGTATATTCATTGTTCATCATTCTCTGTACAACAGCTGCAGTATATACTCCCGGGACATCATCATTTTTGAATGCAGGCATAAAAGGAACAGCTCCTGTTGCAATAACAAGATGGTCTGCATCAACATAGAATATTTCCTGTGTTTCAATATTTTTTATTGCAAGACGTTTTTCCTGAAGAATATCCCATACTACGCTATCAAGCATTATTCCGTCAAGAGAATCTCCGGCAAGTGTTTTTGCTATATCAAATCCTCTCATTCCTCCGAATCTTTTTTCTTTTTCAAAAAAGAAAAACTGGTGGGTTTGCATTAGAAACTGTCCACCAATTTTGCTGTTATTGTCAATAACGAGATTGTCCACACCGTTTTTATTAAGTTCTTCCCTTACGGCCAAGCCTGCAGGTCCGGCTCCGATGATTGCTACTGATGTTTTAAATATTTTTTTTTGGTTATCTCTTTTTATTTTTTCAATTTCGATTAAGTTTAATATATCTCTGTTTGGCTGATTTTCGTTTGCACTGCCAATCCTTTCAACATGTTTAACATTATCTACTTTTGTAATACAAATTCTGCGTACCTGCCCGTCTACTAACATTTCGCAGGCACCACATTTCCCGATGCCACATTCTAATGTCCGGTTTCTTTCATCTAGACTGTGCTTGTGTACTAAATATCCTGTCTGGTGCAAAGCTGCTGCAATTGTATTGCCTTTTTGCCCTTTTACTAAATGCCCTTCAAAAGAAAATTCCACAAGGTCATCTTGCGGAATGTCAAGAATAGGGTGCGATACGATTTTATACATATATATTATTTGTTTAAGTCTGTAACAAAAATATAAATAATTTTAAGAAAAAGATATTTTTTTAATATGGATTTATTATAATATGTTATAAATATGTTTTTTATTATATTGTTCCGAGTTTAATAATATAAAATAGGAGGTTATATGAAAAGATTTGTGCTGATGGGGGTAATCTCCTCCATTCTCATGGCAGCCTGTCAGGAGCTGCCCGAAATTACAGAAAAGGAATCATTGATTTCTTTAAATTTTGCCGAGCCTTTAAAAAGTATTCAGACAAAAGTGGCAGAGACTCCTGATACTAACGCATTTATACTCTTGATAACGAGTATTGCCGGAGACACTCTTTACTATGGAAAATATGGAGAAAGGCCGGATATAATTTCTGTTCCATCAGGAACTTATGAGCTTAGGGTAGAGTCAGTGAAGTTTAAAGGGCCGGCTTTTGATTTTCCACAATACGGTGACAAGAAGATTGTTATTGCTTCAAATGGAGAAAAGGTGTCTGTTTCTTTCCTTTGTAAGTTATTGAATTCTGGTGTAAAGATGAATATTTCTGAGAGATTCAGACAGAAGTATTTGAATGGAATGATTCTCTTACGGCAGAAAGATGGAGATATATACTACTCATATACTGAAGATAGAGTTGCTTACATGAGTACAGGTAATGTCGAATTTATGTGCGAGCAGGATTCAAATAAGATATCTCTGTTCAATAAAGTATTAGGAGCCGGAGAACTTTTGACTATTAATCTTGATGCATCCAGTAGTAAGTCCTCTTCAGAGTTTATAATGACTGTTGATACATCCGTTGTGCGGATATATGAAAATATTGTAGTGGGGGAGAAGTTCAATGGAAATGATGGAAGTATTTCGGAAAAAGCTCTTTCTATTTCTTCCGCAAAAGATAAAATAGGGGAAGTTCTTTGGGTCTGGGGCTATGTTGTAGGAGGTGATATGACTTCTTCTTCAATTTCTTTTACTCCACCGTTTAAAAAAACTTCACATATTGCCATTGCAGAAAGTGCTTCTCAAAAAAATAGAGAAAATTGTTTTTCAGTAGAACTTTCTAAGACGGAGATAAAAGCAGCTCTCAACCTTGTTGATAATGTTACATTGATTGGTAAGAAAGTGTTATTGTACGGCGTCATAAATGGCTCTTATTTTGGTCTTGTAGGAATGAAAAATGTCTCCGAATATAAAATTAAATAGATTTGTGCAGACTAATCAAATTGTTATAATTATAAAAGTTGTTGTTTTTGCAAGATAGATTTTCTAACATATGGAAAACAACAACTTTTGTTATATAAAAAAGTCATGAATGTCTATTACATTCCACCATCACATATTATGACTTGTCCGGTAACATAACCGGATAAGTCAGATGCGAGGAATGTCGCAACATTTGCAATATCTTCAGGAGTACCACCTCTTCTTAAAGATATTTGTTTAATCCAATCGGATTTAACTTCATCAGATAAAGTGCCGGTCATATCTGTAATAATAAAGCCAGGTGCAATAGCATTGGCTCTTATTCCCCTTGATCCCATCTCTTTTGCAATTGACTTTGCCAAACCTATCATTCCTGCTTTTGAGGCTGAATAATTGCATTGTCCAGCGTTTCCATTTACACCTACAATGGAAGAGATATTTATTATGCTTCCTCCTTTTTGACGTGACATTACAGGAACTACGGCATGTGAAAAATTAAATGCTGATTTAAGATTTACAGTCAGTACAGTATCCCATTGCTGTTCTGTCATTCTCATCAGTAGTCCATCCCGTGTTATACCGGCATTATTAACTAATATATCAATATGCCCGAAATTATTTACGATTTGTTCAATAGTTTGATGTGTCTGAGTAAAGTCTGCCGCGTTTGATACGTATCCATTTGCTATGACTCCATACTTTTCTAGTTCTTTTATAGTATTATTGAAATTTTCATCCGCATTCAAATCTGTAAATGCAATATTTGCTCCCTGGGAGGCAAATTTAAGTGCGATAGCTTTTCCTATACCACGCGCTGCACCTGTAATTAGTGCTACTTTTCCATCCAGTAATCCCATTATTTTTTCTCGTCTAATTTATTGTTATCAATTAAAGCAAAAGAGAGTGTGCTTTGTACACACACTTTACCATTAACACAGGCTTCGGCTTTTATGAAGAACATCATTGCTTTTTTATTCGTAATTTGAGCAGTTACTTCTACCGTATCACCAGGATAAACAGATGCTTTAAATCTTGTCTTGTCTATGCCTGTATAGAAAGGAGTCCTTCCTTTTAGCAAATCTCCAACAAGGAGAGAACATGACTGTGCCATTATTTCACATAGAATTACTCCGGGAACCACTGGGAATCCAGGAAAATGTCCTTGTAGAAAAAATTCATTGCCTTTAATATGATATTTTGCGTGTGCAACATTATTTTCATCAATAATTATCTCATCAACCAACAACATTGGTTCGCGATGAGGTATGTACTCTTTAATTTCTTCGCGTGTCATATCTTGTTTAATTTAATTTTCTTATTGCTATGCAACCATTATGTCCTCCGAACCCCAAGGAACTTGAGATTGCTATAGTAAGTTCAACTTCTCTTGCTTTGTTTGGAGTATAATTCAAATCACATTCCGGGTCCGGTTCTTTGAGAGAAATAGTCGGAGGAACAACACCTTCTATTAGTGCTAGAGTTGCGGCAATAAATTCTACCCCTCCTGCAGCTCCAAGCATATGCCCTGTCATGGACTTTGTGGAACAAATAAAAGCTTTATGTGCTTCTTTTTCTCCTATGGCCAGTTTTATCGCTTCGGTTTCAGATTTGTCATTCAATGGCGTTCCTGTTCCATGTGCATTAATATGAAGAGTATCCTTTTCATTATATCCTGCTTCATCAAGAGCTTTTTTGATTGCTCTTGCCGCACTTGATCCATCTGGTCTTGGTGCAGTGTAATGATATGCATCACAGGTGTTGCCATATCCGCATACTTCCGCATATATTTTTGCTCCACGCTTTTTTGCGTGTTCATATTCTTCTAATATTACTATTCCGGCTCCTTCAGACATTACAAAACCTTGTCTCCTTTTATCAAAAGGTAGAGATGCTTGCTTAGGATCTTCTGAACGTGAAAGTGCTTTACTATTTGCAAATCCACCTATTGCAAGAGGGGTTATAGCAGCTTCTGTTCCTCCAGTTATTATGGCATCTGCATACCCATGTTTTATTGCCCTGTAAGCTTCTCCAATGGAGTGTGTTCCAGTTGCGCAAGCTGTAACTACAGGAAGGCATACTCCCTGTGCGTTGTGTGCAATAGCTACATTACCTGAAGCAATATTGGAAATCATTGTTGGGATAAATAGGGGAGATATCCATTGAGGCCCTTCTTTTATCAGTTTTTCTGTTTCATTGAAAAACGTATGCATTCCACCTATTCCAGATCCTATATAGACACCAAGATTTTCCGGTTCTATGACAAGGTTGCTATCTTTCATTGCTTGATTTGCAGCTGCTAAGGCAAAAAGAGCAAATCTGTCATTCTTTCTTGCATTTGAGGGTTCGATACCATGTTCTGCCGGGATAAAATTTTTAACTTCTCCGGCAATCTTTACTGGCAAATTATCAGTTGGAAAACTTGTGATGATGTCAATTCCGCAGACGCCTTTTTTAAGGTTTTTCCAAAATGAAGTTACATCATTTCCGATAGGGGAAATCACTCCCATTCCCGTGATAACTACTCTTCTCATAATTATATATATTTTTTTGTATTTGAGATGAGATTATATGCTTCACTTACCATCTCTTCAATAATTTCTTTTGCTGGTTGAATCTTATTTACGATGCCTACAATCTGGCCTGCCATGTAACTTCCCATTTTATCATCCCCTTCTTTTACAGCCTTGCGCAGAGAACCGGTTCCATATTCCATAATCATTTCGCTTGTTACAGTTGGATCTTTCTCCATTTCGGCAAATTTTCTTGAAAAAGGTGTTTTAAGTGCTCTTACAGGGTGCCCTAATGTTTTACCGGTGACAATTGTGTCTGTGTCATGTGCCGCTATAATTTTATTTTTATAATTTTCATGAATCATACATTCTGATGCTGATAAAAAACGCGTACCACATTGAATTCCGGCCGCTCCTAACATTAATGCAGCAGCGAATCCACGGCCATCTCCAATACCACCGGCTGCTATTACCGGAATTGAGACGGTGTCACATACTTGTGGTATCAGAGCCATTGTATTCATCTCTCCGATATGTCCTCCTGATTCTCCTCCTTCTGCTATAACTGCGCAGGCGCCCATTCTTTCTACTCTTTGTGCGATTGCTGATGATGGTACAACTGGAATAACCATTATGCCGGCTGCGAGCCACTCTTTTATATACTTTGTAGGCATACCTGCTCCTGTTGTTACAACCGGAACATTTTCCTCAATAACCATTTGAGCTATATCGTCAGCGGCTGGATTCATTAACATGATGTTAACACCATATTTATTTGAAGTCAATTTTTTACATTTTCTAATTTCTTCTCTGATAACGTCAGTGCTTGCATTTATTGAAGATATAATTCCTAATCCGCCGGCATTTGATACGGCACTTGCAAGACTTGATTCCGATATCCAAGCCATACCTCCTTGAAAAATTGGATATTTAATATCAAGAAGGTCACAAATTTTACTTTTTATTATCATATTTTTATTTTTTCATTACCAATAAATCAGGCAAGCTCCAGTTGTAAAACCTGCTCCAAAGGCACTAAATACTAATTTATCTCCTTTTTTAAATTTGTTTTCCTTATTCATTTGGTCAATGAGTATAGGAATACTGGCCGAAGATGTATTTCCGTGATTTTCAATGTTATGAAGAAATTTACTTTCATCCAGGCCTAAATTATTTCGAATTGTATCTACGATTCTGATATTTGCTTGATGCAATAAATAGTAATCTACATCTTCGGGTGCAATATTACCTATTTTTAATACACTTCTTATATCTTTAAGAGAAAAAACTACCGCAAGTTTGAAAACATCCTTTCCTTTCATTACCAATGGCCCGTCAATTTCTTCTTTATTGATGAACGGGGTAGGTTGTAGCGTTCTTATTTGATATAAAGATTCTGTTTTAGAAAGGGTGGAGAGTTTTATTGCTTTGCAGTTGTCTCCTCCTGTTAAGATTAGAGCTCCTGCACCATCTCCAAATAGTACGCAAAGATCGCGCTCTTTCCAATCTACCATACGCGTAGGCTCTTCAGCACACACAACAAGCACGTTCTTTACTCTTCCGCTTTGAAAATACGCTTGAGCAATGTCTAGTGCATAAATAAATCCGGCACATGCTCCATTAATATCGATGCATGGGCATTTTGCACCTATTTTACCTTGTACAATGCAGCTTATTGAAGGGGTGATATACTCGTTTATTACATTTGAACATATAATAAAGTCAAGATCAGATGCTTTGATATTTGCATTTTCTAAAGCTTTTATTGCAGCTTCTGCTGCAAGGTCTTCCAATTTTTCAGAAGTAATGATTTGTCTTTGTTTTATTCCTGTTCTGCTTACTATCCACTCATCGCTTGTTTCTAAAAAGCCGGTAAGCATATCGTTTGTAAGTGTGAAGGACGGAAGCGCACTTCCTGTTCCAATAATTCTCATAAATATTCAGTTTTATTTGATGGAGCAAATATCGTCCCACATATTTTTCCCTACAAATATTAGTGGCGAAAATAGTATAAAATGTGGTGGAATTTCTATTTTATGTGGTAAAAAAATGTTATTTGTGGTCAGTTCTTATTAAATTTGAAACTAAAATAATTAAAAATAATGAGTAAAAAGATACCTTCATACCTTGTTGAAAAAAATCAACTAATTGGTTCAGTGGTTTTTACTGTGTTGTTTGCAATAGTTTTCTTAAATATTTATTCACCTCTTTCAACGACAGCCTGGTTTGGTCTTGGAAAATCCATTTATTTCTTTTTTACTGTTGGATTTATATCCCTTGCAACCATGATTCTTGTTTTAAGCAGGGTAATAATGTATAAAACTAAAGATATTATTAAATTGAGTTATCTTCAGTATATATTGTGGATAGTTGTTGAAATAATTCTTATTGCTATTTTCTATACCTATGTAACTTGGGAATATATATATGGGTCCAAAGGGGAATTAATTGACATTTTCCCGAAAGCATTATTATACACATCAGTAATATTGATTGTTCCTTATATAATATATATTCTTTATTGCTCGATAAACGATAAGAATAAAACATTGAGGCTTTTGAGCTATAGTAATGTTGTTTCTGATGGAGAGGAAATGTCTCAGAATGCCAAGTTAATCCACCTAACTGATAATAATGGAAATCTGAGACTCTCGGTAAAACTTGAGAATTTGTACTATATTGAGTCGCAGGATAACTATATTAAGGTCTATTATCAGAATAAGGGAGCCATTTGCAATTATATGCTTAGATGCAAACTCAAGACAATTGAAGACAGCTTTGCGGAGAGTACTTTAATACGTTGTCACCGTTCTTATATTGTTAATTCATCAAAAATAAAGGTTCTTCGCAAGGAGAAAGAAGGGACATTTATCGATCTTGATTGTGATGGAATTGATTCTATTCCTGTTTCAAAAGGGTATTCCGAGAGGATACAGCATTTTTTTTCAAAAAAATAGTTGCATATTTATACTAAAATACATACTTTTGCACTCCCTTTAAGAGGGGGTATTGATTCGCTAGCTCAGTTGGTAGAGCACAACACTTTTAATGTTGGGGTCTTGGGTTCGAACCCCAAGCGGATCACATAAAATGGCCTAAAAACCGGATAAATATAGATAAAACCTACAATATCAAGTAATTGTAGGTTTTTTTATTTTCAATTTGTCCGGTATATTAGTCAAAAAATGGTCAGTCCACATCCAACAATATAGCGGCTATAAACGTCAATAATGGCAGTAAGGTAGGAAACCGTGTTCTATCGGAATATATGTAATATCAATGTATCAAACTTGATTTGAATGAGTTATGTACAACCCTCTGAGGATACTATTTCTTTGAGGACTTCAGTATATCCAGCTTTTATGAGGTCTTCTTGCAAAATCCACTTCTATCTCTTTAGCCTCCATATCTTCCCATATAATGTTTGTTTCCTTCGTTCTGCCGCCTCATCTGGAGCCTTGCTCTAGAAGATCTCCTCCTGACTGCGCAAGAGAAACTTCCACTTTCAGGAAGTTGGTTTTAATAATGAGTAACACACAAGTACGGTTTAAAGTTAAAATTCATTTGTAGAATTGTCGATTTAAATTTATCCCAGCCTTTCGGGCTTGTGAATGTTGAAATTGTCGTTTGATAGTATATTTTTTCCCGTTCTTAATAAACTTGGCTCCTGTCTGTTTGAACCAAAACGAAATATTGCTTTTTACACATAGATCGTGAATTTCCATTACCCAATCGAAATGACACGGACGAGCTTCATATCCAGATTCACCACCCACGATTACCTGTTCTGCCCATAAACCGATATTGTATTCACTCAAATCAATTCGTTCTAAAATTGGTTCGCAGATAAGAATTTTATGTTTTATTGGCGCAACTTTATAAATAGGCAGACGGTAATCTGCACGGTCTTGGTTTTCAATAGTGCAGCAGATAGTTACATTGTCATAACCATCACCCCAATCATCTGGCATGGTTTCCTGTAAACGGTCAATACGTTTGGTAATCATTAAAAAATTCAAATCACTGCGAAGACGCATCATCTGCCATGCTTCGTCGCGCCATTGATCGGCATCTTCAACAAAAAAGTCAGAAGTAAAACAGGTATAAACCATTGTTCCTGAAGGTATCTTATAGTCACCATTTCGTTTTTTGCGGACGGGCAAATCAAAATTCTTTGTTTTTGTTACTATTGAACTGTCAACATCGCGTTTGGCATCGCCACGATAAACATAGCATAATTTACAGCCTGCACTTAATTTGTGGCAACCGTGCCATAGGTTCCACATCACTGAATTGGTTTCAATGGCATTTATAATCATGTTATTGATTTTGTATACAAAGTTATAATTTAAAACTGATACTATCAGAAACATGAAGCCCGCTTTTACACTTAATTTTGGAATTTTTTCTGACTTATTATCACATACATACAACGATCTCTCAAAAAGGGTAATTCCTTATTGGGAAGAATGTATTATTCTTTCTTTGAAAGATTATGACACAATACTTGTTGTTGCCCATGGCAACAGTTTAAGAGAGATATTAAAACATCTGTATAATATTCCTGAAAATGAGATGTTTAAAATTAACCTTCTTACTGCAAATCCTGTTATTTTGGATTTTACTTAAAGATCTATATAGTGTATTTTAAAATCTGGACTCCACTAAATCCCAATTTATTATTTTCCAAATCTCGTCCAGATAAGCCGGGCGTTTGTTTTGGTAGTCGAGATAATAAGCATGTTCCCATACATCAATAGTAAAGATAGGGGTAAATCCTTTTGTTATAGGGTTTCCGGCATTTCCCTCTTTCATTATTGTGAGTTTTTCTGAAGCGTCTTTTACTAACCATACCCATCCTGAACCGAACTGAGTCTTTCCTGCTTCAATAAATTCGGCTTTAAATTTTTCAAAAGATCCCCATTTTTCATTTATGGCTTCAGCTAGCTTTCCTTTAGGTTGTTCTCCTCCTTTTGGGGCTAATGCTTCAAAATAAAAGGTATGGTTCCATACTTGAGCTGCGTTGTTAAAAACACCACCCACTGATTTTTTAATTATTTCTTCAAGCGACATTTTTTCAAATTCACTTCCCGTAATCAGTTTGTTAAGGTTGTCAACATAGGCCTGATGATGTTTTCCATAATGGAATTCAATCGTTTTTTCACTTATAGTCGGGGCCAAAGCGTTTTTACTATAAGGTAATTTAGGCAATTCAAAAATCATATCTATGTAATTAATAATGTTAATAATTTGGAACAGACTCTTGGTAAAAATTAAAGTTAAACAAATATAAGGTTTTTTATAATATTACTGGCGCGAGAAATAACCCTAAACCCACATATTCTCCACATATTGGATAGATTGCGACTATTTGATTTTTCCCCCCTCGGAATTTTATTTTGTCATAAATCCAATATGCAAAAGTGGTAGAAGCTATCCCAATACCTGCTCCTGCTATTACATCACTGAACCAGTGTTTATTATTGTACATTCTTAATACTCCTGTTCCTATTGCAACTGCATATCCTCCGATACCATACCATGGTGATATGTCTTGATATTCCCTCCTGAGAAATTCTGCAGATGCGAATGCTCTGGCAGTATGTCCTGAAGGAAAGGATGTTGTGGAACTATTATCGGGACGCATCTCATTAGTAATGTATTTTAACGGATAAATAATACATGTAGATATTCCTATGGATATAGTGTATATGAGTGCTTTATCTTTAATGCTGTTTTTGCCTTTTACTCCACAAGCTTGCAATCCAAATACAAGAGCTGAGGGTGCAAACTGACTGAAAAGCTCAACTTTATTTAATTGAAGTGTATGTTTATTAACTATTTTTTTTCTGAATACTGATATTGTAATTTTTCAGAAGTATTATTTAGTGCAAATATTCCGTATGAAAACATTAATGTAGGGGCAATGAATTGTTTGTAATTCAGATTTTTATTATCCCTTATAGTCGGTTTTGTCGTATAGGTATTAAGTGTATCCTGTAAATAACTATTCTGAGCGTTTATTACAGAAGTGATAATGAGAAATAATACTACTATATATATTTTCATTTGCTAACTATATATCTATAATTAATATTTAAAGTTACAGAATATTTTTAATTTAGTCTTATAAGTTTTTGTCTCTTTTTTTTCTGTAATAATTTATTATAAATATTATTAGTTATAATTTGCAAATGAACAAATGTTTATTACCTTTGTATTGAACAAATGCTTAAAATAGTATGCCAAGACCTAAAATAATAAGAAGAGTAGATACTCCACCACATTTTAAAGGGTTTAGACCTATTGGTCTGATAGAGGAGAAAACTCCAGTAATATTTAATTACGAAGAATATGAGGCAATACGTCTTAGTGATTATGAATTTTATGGTCATGTTGAAGCTTCTCGTATAATGGGCGTTTCAAGGCCTACTTATACAAGAGTGTATGAAAGTGCCAGGCGTAAAATAGCTGAGGCATTTGTTGTCGGGAGACCTATAGTATTTGAGGGAGGAAAAGTTTATTTCGATAGTGACTGGTATTATTGCTACAGTTGTGGATGTTTATTCAATCATCCTGAAAAAGATATTGACATAAAGAATTGTACTTTGTGCGGGTCATCGGATATTGAAAAATATAAAGATGAATTTCAAGAAAAAAATACTGATAATATTTGTCAGGAGTGTAATAGGGAAAATTTTGATAATGGATTTCGCTATCAACATAGAATTAGAAACAAAAAATAATTAAAATGAAAGTAGCAATAACATCGACAGGTAATACTCTCGATTCAAAGTTAGACAGCAGATTTGGTCGTTGTTCATATTTTATAATATATGATACTGAAACAAAGGCTATCGAATTTGTGCCAAATCCTAATAAGGAAAGCATTGAAGGAGCTGGTCCGGCATCAGTACAGACAGTTGCCTCACGTGATGTGAGTAAAGTTGTGTCAGGGGAATTTGGGGCTAAAGTGAAATCAATTTTTGATAGTTTGAAAATCCAGTTGATAGTAATAAATGGTCAGGAAAAGACAATAAGAGAAATTATTGATTTACTGATTCATCAATAAAAAATAAAAAAGGAGATTATTATGCCAAGATTAAATGGTACTGGTCCTAATGGGGAAGGTCCAAGGACAGGTCGGGTTATGGGACGATGTAATTCTGATAACAAAGGATTAAGTAAAGAACAGATTTTACAAAAAGATGCATCTGTTTCGCAAAAAAAAGGTTTAGGCTTTATGAGAGGTCTTAGACTGTGTAGAAGAAAAGGTTTCCGTTCCGGAGGGAATGGTTTGTAGATAAATAATTAAAATTAATACAATATTATGAAAAGTATCATAGCAATTCCATTGGAGAACGGAATTTTGTGTTCTCATTTCGGTCATTGTCAACAATTTGCAATAATTGAAGTTACGGATAACTCAATTGTTGGTGAAAAGCTTTTGACTCCTCCCCCTCATGAACCTGGTTTGCTCCCGGGTTGGTTGGCAGAAAGAGGAATTACCGATGTAATAGCAGGAGGTATGGGACAAAGGGCACTTGATCTTTTTGCTGCTCAGAATATCAATGTTAATGTGGGGGCACAGCCCAAAAATCCGAAGGAATTGGTATCAGATTGGATAAAAAATTCATTGGCAACAGGTAAAAATGCTTGTGACCATTAAATAATTAAGTGATGGAAAAGCTGAAAATTGGTATTATAATTTGTGACAGGTTTAAAACATGTGCCGGAGGTAAATGTTTTCGCGCTGCACATAATCGCGAAGGTGCTTTTTCTGCTTATAAAGATAAAGAGATAGAAATAGTTGCTTATACTACATGTGGTGGATGTCCAGGTGGAAATATAGAATATACACCAGAAGAAATGAAAAAGAACGGTGTTCAAATAATTCATTTTGCCACTGGTTTTTTGGTGGGATATCCTCCATGTCCTTACATGGAGCATTTTAAAGAATTTATTCCTGCAAAATATGGAATTGATGTTGTTTTTGGGACTCATCCTATCCCTCAGAAATATTTTCTCACCCATAGTAAGATTTCAACTTGGAATACGGATTTTCTGAAGGAGGCAATCAAACCATCACTAACAGACGAAAAAACCCGTTTATCATATGACTGATTTATGTCGAATTAAAATTGCTATTGCGAGTGGAAAAGGTGGAACCGGAAAAACTTTTATTTCAACCAATCTGTTTCATACGCTTGTTAAACTCGGTTATAAAGTTACTTTAGTTGATTGCGATGCGGAAGAACCGAATGATATGTTATTTTTTAAGACTGATTGTGTGACTGAATGTGATGTAAAGCAAAAAGTACCTGTCATAGATTTTAAAAAATGTATTTATTGTGGAAAATGTAAAGAATATTGTAATTATAACGCAATCTTTTTTTTAAGGGAGAAGAAGGTAATAAGAGTTCTGGATGATTTGTGTCATGGTTGTGGGGCTTGTGCCTATGCTTGTGATTCAGGTGCCATAACGGAGAAAGATGTTTCACTGGGTAAAGTCAGTACTTGTATTATAAATGATGATTCAAAGATAGTGGAAGCGCGGTTGCGAGTTGGTGTTTATACTCCTGTCCCTGTCATTAAAGCTGCCTTGAAAACAATTTGTAAAGATGAAATAGTAATAATGGATTCCCCACCTGGTACATCTTGTCCTTTTATTCAAACAGTTTCAATTGCGGATTATGTACTCCTTGTTACAGAACCTACGCCGTTTGGATTGAGCGATTTAAAGCAATCTGTAGAAACACTCAAAACAATGAATAAATTATATGGAGTAATAGTCAATCGTGCTGGTATCGGGGATGATGGTGTTTATGAATATCTGAAGCAGGAAAATATTCCACTTTTAATGGAGGTGCCTTTTGATAAAAATATTGCTTTATCTTATTCAAAAGGAGAATTTGTAGTAAATAATAAGAATGAATGGAATAGTTTGTTGGAATTAATGTTCATTACTATTTGTGATAAGTATGGAAACGTCAATAATTAGTGGTAAAGGAGGAACAGGCAAAAGCAGTATTAGTGCGGCATTTGCTACAATAGAAAAAGATGTTGTATTAGCTGATTGTGATGTTGATGCTGCTAATCTTTTTATTCTCTTTAGTCCAACCCATGAAGTGGAGACAGTTTACATTGCCGGACAAAAAGCGGTCATTGATTATTCATGTTGTATTAATTGCGGTATATGCAAAGACGTTTGTCGATTTGGTGCTATTTCTTGGACAGGTGGAATGCCAATTATTTCGGAAGTTTTATGTGACGGGTGTTTGTTATGTTCAAGGCTATGTCCTCAAAATGCCATTAAAATGGTTAATAATGATAAAAGCAGAATGTATTCCGGTACTTTTCGTAAAGGTAAAATGGTGTATGGGAGATTGGCTCCCGGTGAAGAGAATTCAGGTAAATTGGTTAATATTGTAAGAGAAGAAGCTAGAAGGCTTTCTAAAAAAAACAATATTGAAAATATAATTATTGATGGGCCTCCAGGAATAGGTTGTGCGGCCATATCATCAATTATAGGAGTTGATAATGTTGTGATTGTTTCTGAACCAACAAAGTCCGGATTACATGATTTAGAAAGAGTTGTAGATATTACTAGAAAGTTTAATCTAAAAACGTGGGTGATAATAAATAAATATGATCTTAATGAGGAAATTTCTAATGAAATAATGAGGTTTTGTGATGAAAAAGGGATTTTTTTGGCCGGAAAGTTGAGGTTTGATTCACTGGTAGTTGAAGCCATGGTTAATTGCCAAAGCATAATAGAATTTTCACCATGTTCTCAAATAAGTATTGAAATAAAAAATATATGGAGTATAATAAATAAAAAAATATAGTAATGGATAATAATACGATTCAAAAAACGAATTTTCCAAATATTAAAAATAAAATTATTGTGGCCTCAGGCAAGGGTGGCGTAGGTAAATCTACTGTGGCTGCTGGCTTAGCCGTTTCTTTGGCTATGGAAGGATATGCAACAGGATTACTTGATGCTGATATATATGGCCCATCCGCTCCGGCATTATTCGGATTGAAGAAAGAAATGCCATATGTTGAGGAAAAGGATGGTAAGACATATATGATACCATTTATTAATTTTGGTGTTAAAGTGATGTCTATCGGTTTTTTTCTTGAACAAAATGAGGCGGTAATATGGCGAGGTCCGCGCGCTTCTACCGGTTTGTCTCAACTTTTGAAAGAAACAAGTTGGGGGGAACTTGATTATCTAATAATAGATACGCCTCCCGGAACAGGTGATGTTCATATAACACTTCTCCAAAATTTTATGCCTACTGGTGTAATCGTTGTCACAACTCCTCAGGATATAGCACTTTCTGATGTTAAAAAGGCAATAAATATGTATAAAAATGATCAGATAGGAATACCTGTTCTTGGAATAGTAGAAAATATGTCATGGTTTTCTCCAACACAACATCCAGATGAAAAGTATTATATATTTGGTCAAGGAGGAGGAGAAAAGCTTGCAAAAGAATTTAATGTGCAATTATTAGCGCATATTCCTATGAATGAACAGATATGTGAGAGTTGCGATGCCGGAAAGTTGAATGGCCTATTTAAAGATCCCATTTTAAAATCTGCATATGAGCAACTTACTAACAAATTGATATCTTCATGTTCTAAGTTGAAACCGTAGATTTATATAAAATTCAAAGATTTCGGAAGAAAAAATTTTAACTTAGCATTATATTGAAATTTAATCGGAGGACTAAAAGTGGGATATTATAAAGAATTACAAAAAGATATTCGATTTAAAGAGGGATTGAAAGCATGCATAAGTTGTGGGGTGTGCTCTGCAATTTGTCCTGCCGCACAATTCAGTGATTATGATCCTCGTTTAGTAATAAATGCTGTTCAAACAGGAGATGATGCTGAGATAAAAAAACTATTGGAAAGTGATACAATCTGGTATTGTGGGGAATGTCTTTCATGTAAGACAAGATGTCCACGTGGAAATACACCGGGTTATATTATTCAAGCATTACGCGCTCTATCCATAGAAACAGGATTGTTCATTGAAAGTGAACAGGGACGGAAACAACTTGCGATAAAAAGAACGGTCGGAGATCATATTCTCAAATATGGATATTGTGTTTATATTGATGAAGTTGATACTGATATGTTTCCTGAGCAAGGTCCGATATGGGATTGGTTAAGAAAAAATAGAGTTGATTTATTGGAAAAGTTGGGAACAAATTATAATAAACTCGGAAAAGGGACTTTGAGAAAAACTTCCGAAGAATCTCTTTCAGATCTTAGAAAAATATTTGATGAAACAGGTGCCACTCAACGTTTTTATAAGATTGAAGAGTATAGCAGAAAGAAAGCTCTTGAAGAAGGTATTGCCTTCAGCACTGAGAAAGATGATTATTTTATGAAAGTTTATGAAAAATAATTAAAAGTTCAGATGGAATCACTTAAGAAAAATAAAGCATGGGACTCTTATCAAAAAGAAATAGCTGATGATCATTATTATTTTGCCAGAAGTTGTATTAGACAGAATTTCTTTCCTCCGGCAGAAGATCTTTATTTGAAAATTTTACGTGAAGATTTAGGAAAAGATATCTATGATGATGCTCTTCAGACTAGTTGTACCGGTATTGCTTATCACTCTGGTATTATTCCGTTTGAAACGATAATGACAGTTGTTGCACGTCAGTTTTCTTTAATGAATGATGCCGGTTATGAAAATCTGGTTGTTTCTTGTGTTACTTCATTTGGAATTTATACTGAAATACTTGAAACATGGAAAGAATTTCCAGAAAAAGAAGAGGAAATAAGACAAAATTTAATAAGAGCAACTGGGCGTACGTTTGTTAAACCTAAAAATGTTGTTCATGCAAGCGATCTTATATATAAGTTTAAAAAAGAGATTTCTGCTAAAGCAAAATATGGATTGGTTAATAAATATACCGGAAAATCATTAAAAGTGGTAGATCATATTGGTTGTCATTATGCAAAGATTTTCCCCAAAGTGGGTATCGGAGGAGCGGAATTTCCATATGTTCTTGCCGGTATGATTGATGAGTGGGGTGGAGCTCAAGTTGATTATCCTGAACGCAGACATTGCTGTGGTTTTGGATTTAGACAATATCTTCTTAAATCAAACAGAAGTTATTCTGTAAGTAATACCAAAGTTAAACTTGATTCCATGGAACCTTATCATCCTGATTTGATAATTGCAAATTGTCCTGGTTGTACTTTTTTTATGGATAGATGGCAGTATGTTATTGCGGAGATGGAAAAAAAAACTTATGGAGAGAATGGATATGGAATTCCTGTTCTTACATATGAAGAACTTGCTGGTCTTATCCTTGGATATAATCCATGGGATATAGGTCTTCAATTACACCAGGTTACCGTTGAACCGCTATTGAATAAAATGGGAATAAAGTATGATTCAAAAGAAAAATATAAAGGATTAAATGGAAAAGATTTGGGAAGACCAGAAATGCCACGTTTTTTAAAAAGCTGTTAATTGAGGATAGTAACTTTAATAGAGAATTTAGTATATAAAAAAGGGCTTGTTGCTGAACATGGTCTTTCGTTGTATATTGAATGTGATTTTGGAAAAATCCTGTTTGATACCGGTCAAAGTTCTGCTTTTCTGCAAAATGCCCAGCAACTTAATGTAAATATTGAGGAGATTGATTTTGTGATAATCAGTCATGGACATTATGATCATGCAGGTGGTCTTGAATTTTTTCTAAAAAAGAATAAAAAGGCGATTGTTTATATTAAAGAGGATGCTTTTCTTAGAAAATTTGACAGTCATGGTAAATTTATCGGTATAAAATGTTCTCCTTCTTTAATTTCAGGAAGGATAAAGTATGTGACCGGTATTATCGAGCTTTATCCAGGAGTATTTATTATGCCGGATATTCCTATAATAAATAAAAATGATACCAGATTTGGCAATTCTAAAGATGAGTTTATTGATGAACTTTATCTTGCGATAATCCATAATGGAGAGTTATCTATTGTTTCTGGTTGTTCTCATCGAGGAATAACCAATATTCTCAATGCAGCGACTGCAAAATTTAACTTACCGGTAAATCTTGTTTTAGGCGGATTTCATACAAAAGATTGTAATGAGGAAAATTTTAAGATTGTCTTAGAATATTTTCAAGATAATATGCCTAAATCTTTGGGCGTATGTCATTGTACCGGTATTGATAAATATGCCGCTTTTAAACAAAATCTGAATACGAGGGTATATTATAATTATACCGGTACAATAACTGAGTTATAATATTCATTTCCAGAATAAGTCAGTAATATCAATCATTTTTTCCGAATCAATGATTTTATATAATCGTTGATTGGTGTTTTTTGAACGCAATCCACCAAGTTCTTTTCTGTAATCTCCCAGTTTTATGTAATCAAAATTTTGAAGCGGAAATTTTTCAGGTAACATTGATGCTCCTGAGTACCATCCTAATTTTATTTTTTTTTCATTCCACGATTTTACAAAAGAAGCAATCTCGATAATGTCACTTATATTAGAGTCTCCTCCCATTATACAAACACATGTAATTTGATTTCCATATTTTAAAAGTAGTTTTGACATTTCTTCTTTTGTAAGGACTTCTCCTATATCTTCCCTCAATATTGTGGAGTGGCATCCTTCACATTTGTTAGGACAATTTGTTATATTTATTGCAAGAATTGTTTCGTTCGGTATTTCTTGAAAAACAATGTCATAATTTAGATATTTCATAAAATTGGAGTTAATTGGATAATTCTGATGGGTTGTTGTAATATCTTTTTGCGGCTTCAGCTTGTCTGCAATTTGAAAAATTGCTAATACGTTTCATATATCCAATTACTCTTGTGAGATAATCAACATTTTTGCTTTTACATTTAGGGCATTCTTTCAAATATCTTTTATCAATGTGACCGCATTCATTACATATTGTATTGGGTATGTTGAATGTAAAATAGTTGCATCCTTCCTGTGCTCCAACTTTAAGAAGCTGGCGGTATTGTGTCTGAGTTAAATGCTCTTCAAGGTTCATGTGAAGAGCCGATCCGCCGGTAAGATGTTCAATATATTTGTGTCCGTGAAGGCGGAATTTATCAAGAATGTTCAAAGAGTCATCTTCAACAATGAAGAAATAACTATTGTAGCAGTCGCGTGAAACAACATACCCATCTCTTTTATCCCATTTTGCATGCTTTACTCCCACATTCTCAGCCGGGATCATTTCACAATTAAACATTACATCCTTATTTTTGTAACGCTTGTTATATTTTTCAATCAGTCCCAATACATCTTTTACGAATGAACTGTATTTGGGGTTATCATTTATTGTAATGCCTAGATATTCTGCAGCTTCAACAAGTCCGTTCACTCCAATTGTTAAATACTGTCTTCCCATATTTATATACCCGGCACTGAATAGTGGCAACATCCCCTTGTCCTGTAATTGTTTCAGGTTTTCATTATATGCCAATTGCGCCTTATGTGATAAATCAATGATTTCTTCCAGAAAAGAGAGATATGGTATTTCATTTTTACACGCATATTGTATGCATCTATTAAGATTAATTGTAAGTACACTTTTTGAGCCGGTAGAAACTCCTCCTGCCCCAAGTGTATAACTAAATCCGTTATCCTGAATCTCATTGCGCAACCTACAGCAACTACTTAGAGAATCAGCATTTTCACTCATATATGTAAAAAAGGAATGACCCTGTGCATACATCATTGAAGTGAAATCGCCATATTCTTGATCGAGGACATCTCCGTCCTTTGATAAAAGCGCCATTGTCTCTACAGGAAAGGTAAGAATAGTCCGTTCCCTCTCTTTATTGAACCATTGCATAAACCTTTTTTGTAGCCATGAAAGTGATTCCCATTGTGGGCGACTTCCATCCGGAAAAACAAAATTTGAGAAGAGGCTTTCAAAATAATATTTGTCATAATATGAGATGTTCCAGAATACGGCTTGAAAATTTCTTGCACCTGTAGGCTGATTGATTGAGTATATTATTTGCTCGAAGCAGTCTGTAATAATTTTGTCTATCGTTCTCTTTTTTTTAGATAAATCAACAATTTTGTCAGTGTGTTTATAGTAATCTTCGCCATATTCCAATGCAATGAAATAGTTCATGTACATTAGAAATTCAGGAGTTGCACATGCTCCGCTAAGCATACTTGCAACAATGAATACCATATTTATAAAACCTCCACAGAATGATTTAAGGTTTGTGGGAGCGGCGGAGTTTCCTCCAACAGATTGAGTGCCTGATATCAACCATGGATACATAGTTATGCTTGCACAATAATTTGCAAGACTGGTTTCATCATTTTTATAGATAAAATGTTGGTTGAGCATATCAATATATTTGTCAGATATTTCTTTTCCAAACATCTCCTTTAACTTGTCTGTTAAGATTCGTCTGTTTAGTCTGATAAAATTAGACTTCGGGAGTTCTCCAATTAGAGTTGCTATATTTTTATTTTCTACGTTAGCGTTCGAGTCATATTTACTGCCTGATGCCGGATTCTGTGCGTTACAATAGTCGATAAGAAAATTTAATTTTTCTTTAGTTTCTCTATCTTCAGAGTGTTTTTGTCTATAAAGCATAAATGATTTTGCAACGCTGTAATATTTTTCTGCCATTAATGCTACTTCAATTTGATTTTGAATTTCTTCGACACTCATTCCTTCTGATATTTGTAAATGGCATAATATGCTTGTCATAGTTTCTTGTGAAGCAAAGCTTCTTACAGAAAGGAATGCTTTTGCAATAGCGTTTTTAATTTTCTCAATGGAAAAACATTCTGTTTTTCCATCTCTTTTTATAATAAATGGTGCCATCATATCGGATAATTGTTATTATGATAATTAATGCTTTTCTCCCGAAAGTTTTAAAAAATTAAAGGTATTGGCAGGTCTTCTGACTATTTCCTGATAAACGCCTTCCCGGTTCATTATAACCAGTGGCAAAGAGTGTTTACATTTTTATGAAATTCACAGCTACGGGGATAGTTCCTGATTCTGACAGGATTCCCTTTTAATTTCTTATCGTTGGTGCGATTTGAAAACCAATACTTCTTTACAAAGATATTTTTATATGTAATAGTTTTTAATGATAAATATCTTTATTTGTTAACATTATTTCAACATAAGCATTAATAGACTAACTGGTAGACCTTTAATTTTTATCTGTAAAATTGAAGCTTGTATAATAAAAATTCATTTCATAATTTGATTGCGAATTTTTTAAGTCTTGAGTCAATCATATGTTCCGGAATAATTGTTTTGATTGCCTCTGCAATGATATTAAGAATCTTTTCACGGACATAATCCTGTCTTACCACAAGCGAAATTTCCCTCATAGGTTGAGGTGAAGAAAACTGGCGTATGTTTTGTTGTTGCAATTTATCCAGTAATTCAATATGTAATTCGGGGATAATAGTGTATCCTCCGTTTTTATCGACAATTTTAACTAAAGTGTCAATACTTCCTGCTTCATATATTGATGAGTAATCAGACTTTTTTTCACAAAAATTAAAAATTTGTTTTCGAAGGCAGTGTCCTTCTTGGAGTAGCCACATGTGTTTTGTCGGCATTTCCGAAGGATTGATTTCCGTTATATTATATAAAGGTTCAGAAGGAGATACATAGGCAACAAACTTTTCATAGTATAGTGGTATTTCAAATAAATCATCAATTTCCAAAGGTGTTGCTAAAATTGCCATATCAAGCTCTGCTTTTTTCAGGTTTTCTATAATTTCATTTGTCCTTATTTCTGAAACATGTATTTTTAAACCTGGATATTTGATTTTTAATTCCTCAAATAATTTAGGGAGGATGTAGGGTGCGATAGTTGGAATGATTCCTAAATCTATTTTGCCTATAGTCTGTTCCCGTTCCGAAAGAACCATTTCTTTAAGTTGATTGAAGTTGTGAAGAATAATCTTAGCTTGATTGATAACGTTAATTCCTATTTTGGTGGGTTTAATGGGATGTACATTTCTATCAAATATTGTTATATTTAATTCATATTCAAGTTTTTGTATCATTGAACTCAGCGTAGATTGTGTTATTTCGCAAGCTTTAGATGCTTTAACAAAATGCCTGTACTTGTCAACAGCAACTATGTATTCCAATTGTTGTATAGTCATATTATTGATTTTATCTATACGAATATAGATAAAATCTGTTTGATGAATAATAATTAACGTGATATATTTGCAGAAAATAAAATTAAATATAAAGAGTTATGTCAATAATAGTAGATCAAAAAATGTGCCCTCATAATCACATATGCCCGCTGGTTAATAGGTGTCCTGTCGGAGCAATATCCCAGGGATATGACGGATATCCGATAATTGACTATGAATTATGTATTGAATGCGGTAAATGTATAAAGTATTGTCCGATGAGAGCGATAAAACACGAGTCTGCATAATTTGCAAATCAATTTTTTTATCACTTATTTTGATCAAAATATTTTATGATGAGGAGCTTTGCAAGTGATAATAATTCGGGGGTTCATCCATTGGTTTTGGATGCAATTATAAAAGCAAATATGGATCATGCAGTAGGATATGGGGACGATCCTTGGACCGAGGCGGCGGAAGCTAAAATAAAGGAAGTTTTTGGCAATCAGGCATATCCTTTTTTTGTATTCAATGGAACAGGCGCTAATTCAGTAGCATTACAGGCGGTAACACATCCGTTCAATAGTATTATGTGTGCAGAAACAGCACATATTTATGTTGATGAGTGTGGCGCTCCCGCAAAATTGAGTGGATGTGCAGTTGTTCCTATTGCAACAAAAGATGGTAAACTAACTCCTGAACTGATTAAACCGCACCTAACTAATTTCGGAGTATGTCATCATTCTCAACCGAAGGCGGTATATATCTCACAGGTGTCTGAGTTGGGTACTGTATATACGATAGCGGAGATCAAAGCTTTAGCGGATTTGATTCATTCTTATGATATGTATCTTCATGTTGATGGTGCAAGACTTGCAAATGCTTGTGTTTTTCTGAATTGCACAATGCGAGAAATGACAGTTGATGCTGGTGTGGATGTTTTAAGTTTCGGAGGAACAAAAAATGGAATGATGATGGGGGAGGCTGTGGTTTCTTTCCGCAAAGAAATAACTCAAAATATTCAATTTATCCGTAAACAATCTGCCCAATTGGCGTCTAAATTAAGATATCTTTCAGCTCAATTTATACCTTATCTTGAAAATAACCTTTGGTATAAAAACGCCAAAAATGCTAATGAAAAGGCTTTATCTCTGGCCAGGATTCTTAAAAAGAATCCTCAAATAAAATTTACGCAAAAAATTGAATCAAATCAATTATTTTTTACTGCACCTAAGAGTATAATTGAGCAAATGCAGAAATATTATTTCTTTTATTTCTGGAATGAAGATACAGGTGAGATTCGTCTGGTAACTTCATGGGATACTACCGATGAAGATTTGGATCAATTTGAACGTAACTTCTTAATAAGTCAATGTATTTAGGTGAATTGATTTCTCTGGGAGTTGCTTTTTCCTGGACTATTACCGCTCTTTGCATAGAATATGCTAGTAAGAAACTTGGCACATTGTCGGTCAATTTTTTAAGGCTTTTGTTGGGATTTTTTCTGACAGGTTCGTTGTTATTAGTTATAACGGGTCGGTTTTTTCCTCAAGGTACTGATTCAGATACATGGCTGTGGATGTCGGTTTCTGGTTTAATAGGATTTGTTTTTGGTGATTTTTGTCTTTTTTACTCTTATATATTGATTGGGTCACGTTTCGGACAGCTTTTTATGACCCTTGCTCCTCCTGCAGCGGCTATTTCAGGTGCTATTATTTTAGGGGAAAGCATGAGAGGAATGGCTTGGGTCGGGATGTTTGTGACGCTTATAGGAATAGCCTTATCTATATTCAGTCGTGGAGAAAAAGGGAGAAGGATGCATATTAAATTGCCTCTCAAGGGAGTATTGCTTGGAATAGGGGCCGGTTTAGGACAGGGAGTCGGCCTTGTTTTTAGCAAATTAGGTATGGAGCATTACTCTGAAAGTGCAATTGGAAGTAGTGCGGAAGTTATAAAAATGATTCCTTTTGCTGCGTCACAGATACGGATGATAGTTGGTACAATTTCCTTTCTAATAATACTTCTTATTACAAAAAAACTGCATAACGTAAAACCGGCATTTCATGATAAAAAAATAGGATTATCTGTTGTTCTTGGTACTATTTTCGGTCCTTTTCTCGGTGTGGCATTTTCACTTATGGCCGTACAATACACAGAAAGCGGTATTGCTTCTACTATTATGGCTCTTACTCCAATAATAATAATTTTACCTTCAGTAGTAATCTTAAAACAAAAAATAACCCCTTTGGAGATTGTAGGAGCTATTATAAGTGTTGCGGGTGTTTCTCTCTTCTTTCTATAATTGTTAAATGCAAGGAATTGTAAACCAGAAAGTAGATCCTTTGCCAACTTCCGATATGACACCTATTTGTCCATTATAATGATTGACGATGCTTTTTGCAATAGATAATCCTAATCCGGATCCAACTTTTTCTGGACTCAATTTAATAAATCTATCGAAGACACTATCGATCTTATCTTCAGGAATGCCAATACCGGTATCTGTGACAAAGAACCTAAGAACAGGGTTGCGTGTTATCTGATCATTTTCCTTTGTATACCCGAATCTTATGTCTCCCTCATCTGTGAATTTAATGGCATTATTTATTAGGTTATTTATAACCTGAAGAAGTCTGTTTCTATCAATAAACAAAATGCACTCGGGGTCTTTTTTTTCAAAAATAACATTTAGCTTTGAACCATTATCTTTCAGCTTTAGTTTAAAACTTACTTCAATACTTTTGAGTACGTCATTAATATCAGATTTTGTATTGTTGAAATCAATTGTTTCCGCCTCAATCATTGATATATCCAAAATGTCATTTATGATTTGCAACAGCAAATTATTATTTGTCTTGATATATTCAAAATATTCTTTTTTCTCGTTATCGGATATTCCTTCGTTGCTTGCCAGAATATTTGAAAATCCTAAAATGGCATTTAGTGGGGTTCTGATCTCATGACTCATATTGGCGAGAAATTGAGATTTTAATAAATCTGAGCGTTCGGCACGTTCTTTCGAGATTATTAAATCTGCTTCTCTTAATTTCATGAAATGTTTTTCAATGTGCAACGCGATTATGATTAATATGAATATACACAAAAGTGCAATTGAAAGAACTAATATGGTAGTTTTGTTTTTCTCAAAAACACCAGGAGGAAAATCATAATAAGTTGCATCCTTCGGAAAATTCTTTGTAGAAATACCGGATTTTGTAAGGGCGGCATAATTAAGTTGTTTTCTTACATTTTCTACCCTCTTGAAGTGTATCTTTTTTGTAGTATCCTTAATCGGGTTCTTAATCTTATCGATTGCGTTTATGCACATCAGATTGGCCAAATCCTCATTTGAAGAGAAGACTCCACCTGCAATTCTTCCTTCTTTGACTCCATTATCAATAATGGAAAATACTGGTGAATTGGCAAAACTTGTTATCATTTCATTAACGGCTTTCGATGATATGGCAGATTTAGTGGCACTATCTCCTTTATACCATGAAAAAAAGAGTATACCGATATTCTTATCCAGTTTACTAAGAGAATCCAGCATTTGGTCTGTCTCCATATCAATTGCTTCAAATCCAATAAACTTAAATTCCGGGAACGCTCGGGTTACAACTTTTTTAACAATATTCCTCGTTGTCCGGCAAACATATCTTTCATCCGAAATTAAAACCAAACCTTTCATGTCTGGGATAATTTCCTTCATCAATAGCATGGTTTTTAAAAGTGGAATAGGAGTACATATAGGTACAATATTAGCTTTTCCAAAACTTGTAATAAGCGACTCTTGCTCTTTATTGCAAATTTCCTTATCAGAGATAAAATCTTCAAGTGATACAGTGAATACTTTTTCAGTAGAAAAGACAATAGGAACATCCTTCCATTGATCAATTATAAAATTGTGGTAAAAAACCCATGCTCCATCACCATAAAGAATAACTACTTTTGGCTTCTCAGGATATTTATTAAAAATTATTTTAGAATAATTATTAAAATAATCAAGGTTTCTATTATAATCAAGTGCTAAATGTTCTACGTGGATTTTTATGTTGTATGATTTTTTTAATTCAGAGCAAAAACTTTCATAAACAGATATAGATCTGTTATTTGTCTTGTCATAAGTATTAATATATAATATATAGTCATTCTTAAAAATATTATCAACAGTGTTATTATTAGCGAAACATTTATTTCCCCAAAGAGAAGATAAAATGATAATTGAAGCGAAGATGACCCTCATAGAGTATTTTGAATCTGTTTATGTCTCAACAAATATACAAAAATCTTAATTAACTTTGAGAGATAAATTCATATATATGAAAAGATTTTATGTAATACTTTTTTTAGCCATGCTTATGAAAAATATAGGATCATATGCTCAGGACACTACGATTTTTAATGCTCCCATGATAATACCAGAGCCTGTAAAAGTTGAATTGACAGGTGGATACTTCCTTTTAAACGGAGAATCAGTTATATTACCAATCAACAAAAAGACTAAAAACCAGATTTCATTTTTACGAGGATATCTTTCTCAGTTTTATGGTCTTGAACTGAAACGAGGAAAAAAGAATTCTAAATCAAATTACATTGAATTAATTATAGATGAGAGAGTTTCGGCAAAAGAAGGAGCATATACTTTGTCTGTTACTTCAGATAAAATCATCATAAGAGGGTATAATGAGCAAGGTCTTTTTTATGGAGTTCAGACTTTAATTCAATTACTTCCGGTAGAGGGTAATTGTATGATACCATGTGTGAAAATTGAAGATGAGCCACGTTTTGAGTATAGAGGAATGCATTTGGATGTTGTAAGACACATTTTTCCAATAAATTATATAAAAAAATATATTGACTACTTGGCTCTTCATAAAATGAATTATTTTCATTGGCATCTTACTGACGATCAGGGATGGAGGATGGAGAGTAAGAGCCACCCGAAACTTAATGAGTATGGAGCGTACAGAGATGGGACTATAATAGGCCTTTTTCCCGGTACAGGTGTTGATTCTACCAGATATGGTGGTTTTTATACAATTAAAGAGATGAAAGAGGTGGTTAAATATGCTGCGAAAAGATATATTACTGTTGTGCCTGAAATAGATATTCCCGGCCATTCAATGGCTATCCTTGCGGCATATCCTGAGTTTGGTACTGAACCTGATAGGGTTGTGAAACCAGCAATAACATGGGGTATATATAACAGACAAAATAATGTCTTGGCACCAAGCGAGCCAATGTTTGAATTTCTTGAAGATGTTTTTAATGAGTTGATGGATGTTTTTCCAGGAAAATATATTCATATAGGTGCAGATGAATGTGCCCATAAATGGTGGAAAACAGATCCGGAAACTCAGGCGTTCATTAAGGATCATAATTTAAAAGATGAGAATGGGTTACAGCGTTATTTTGCAATGAGAATATCAGAAGTAATAAAAGCAAGGGGTAGGGAAGTTGTTGGTTGGGATGAAATAATAGATAATGGACTTATAGAGGGAATGATACCAATGGTCTGGAGGAATGAAAAAAATGCATATAAGGCAATCAATCAAGGACACAAAGTGATTTTTACTCCGATGAACTATTCCTATCTTAATGCAAAACAAAAAGATAAAGAAGATTCATTAGCACATCCGATGAGAACAATAAAATTAGATAGAGTTTACAATTTTGAACCTGTTCCGGATAGTCTCTCAAAGGAAGAGGCATCTTTGGTATTGGGGGGACAGGGGTGTATGTGGACAGAATATTATGATTCTCCTCAAAGGGTGGATTATGCAATATTTCCGCGAATATCAGCATTATCTGAAGTTTATTGGAGCAGTAAGGAGAAAAAAAACTTGCAAAATTTTTTAATAAAAATACCTAAACAGCTCGAAAGATACAGGCTTTGGGGGGTAAACTATTTTAAATGATTATCGTTTCTTTAAAAAATTGCCTTTTTTATTTTATTTTAAAAATTATTGCCTTACATTTGCAACCCATTTGGTCTCTTAGCTCAGTTGGTAGAGCACGACACTCTTAATGTTGGGGTCCAGGGTTCGAGCCCCTGAGGGATCACTAAAAAGGGTTACTTCAGAGTAGCTTAAGTTTTTCTAAAGATTGAATTTATTCAGAGTTCTTATTGCTTCAGTTAGTGAGTTATGACTTATCGGTTTTGGAATATAGTCATTGAATCCGCTTGCCAATATACGCTGTTTGTCTTTATTAGCTGCAAATGCGGTAACTGCAACAATAGGTATTTTATTGTCAATTTTTCTTATAACAGCGGTCGCTTGATATCCGTCCATCTCGGGCATTTTAATGTCCATAAATATAATGTCCGGTTTTGACTTTCTGAATAAATGGACGGCTTCAACTCCATTGCATGCATGAATAAGCGTATATTTTCCGCTTAAAAGGGCATAGTATAATTTGTAATTGTCCAAATTATCTTCAGCTACAAGAATTGTATTTCTTTTATTTTTTAATGGCTCTGTAATTATTTGTTTGCCAATGCTGCTGTTTTCAGTCACAGAGGAGTAAGGTTTTCTTTCAATTAATGTGCATGGAAGAGTAAACCAGAATTTTGATCCAGTACCTTGTTCTGTTTCAACCCCTATTTTACCATTAAGTTTAGTCACTATTAATTTACATATTGAGAGACCAAGTCCTGATCCTGCTTTAAAATTATCCAACTTACTGAAGCGATCGAAAATCTCCTCTTTTTTTTCGTTAGGAATACCCATTCCTGTGTCCGATACATAGAAGTAGAGCTGATTGGGCTTGTACTGATAACCTATTTCAATAATACCTTTTTCTGTAAATTTAATGGCATTTGTAACAAAATTTGATAGTACCTGCTGAAGTCTGTTTCGTTCCGTATAAATTATGCATGATTCCAGTTGCGGTTTGCTAACGATAGATATATTCTGATTAGATTCTATTTTTAATCTGAAACATCTTGCTATATCACTGATCAAATTGTTGACATCCACTTCAGAAAATGTAAAATCAAGAATTCCGGCTTCAATTTTAGATAAGTCTAATATATCATTGATTAATTGAAGAAGCAATTCATTATTGCGCTTAACAACAGCAGAATAGTCTTTTTTTTCTTCCATATTGTCAGACGTTGACAGTAGTTCTGTAAATCCCAGAATTGCATTAAGTGGAGTTCGTATTTCATGGCTCATGTTTGCAAGAAAATATGATTTTAGCCTATCGGATTGCTGTACCTTTTCGTTATTCTCAATCATT
>Ga0265294_10000082_pt1 | contig 103162 bp, 83 predicted proteins | sample MunlanPumphouse3_FD_192504 | JGI IMG/M metagenome (GOLD analysis project Ga0265294, IMG submission 192504) | Groundwater microbial communities from a municipal landfill in Southern Ontario, Canada - Pumphouse #3 | ecosystem: Environmental > Aquatic > Deep subsurface > Groundwater | place... | reverse complement strand
GTCCTCATACTTAGTTTAAATAAAGTCCCGCAAGGGTAAAAGTATAAATAGCTATCCAATATGTCGATAGGATAAAGATATTCGAAAACCTAAAATCTTTTTTAAAAATTGTGTAGGCAATAATAGCGTCGGAAAGCAAGAAAAATAAAGATGCCAGTCCGATGGAAATAAAGGTGAAGCTGGAATCAATAAAGACTAAGCTGATTGCTTGCCAACTCATGAGGACGATAACAGTGATGTAAAGAAAGACCGGTATGGATAATTCTTTCAGATCTTTCTTGAGAAAATAAAAATATCCCCAACCAATAATGAGGAAAAAAACCAAAAGAAGGATATTCCAGTTAAAGCCAAATATGCTTGAAAAACTGAGAATGAAAAAGATCTGGGCAATAAAGAAAAAGACCATGCCTTCCATGAAATGCTTGTTGCTAATTAAAAAGACATCACCAACTAAGGCAAATACTAATGCAATGAGCATTATTTTACTGTAATCACTGCCTTGATTTTGGAAAATGATTACAGCCATGATAATAATGAATATGGTCGTTAAGGGTTTAAAAATTGAATACATTTTAATGTTTTTTTTCAGAGTGAATAGAATGGCTAGAACTGCGCTGACTGCCGCAAACAAAGTTAAAAGTTCAATTTTCATCCTTTAATGCTCCCCAATGGTGTTAACTCAACAATTATATCAACAAGGTCTTTCTGATTTTCCATGACCACTGAAATGTCTTTGTATGCACTAGTGGCTTCATCCAGATCATAAGTCCCTCGTATGCTATGAATGATACCTTGCTCATCAAGAAATTTCTTTTCAGCTTTAAGATCCAATTCTCTTCTTGCCTGATTTCTTCCCATCTTGCGACCTGCACCATGGGAACAAGACATAAAAGACTCGGGATTTCCCTTACCCTTTACAATATAGCTTTTACTTCCCTGAGAGCCGGGGATGATTCCTCTTTGATTTTTATGGGCAGATGTTGCGCCTTTTCTATGAACAATTACATTTTCACCAAAATGTCTTTCCCTTGCCGCGTAGTTGTGATGAATATCGATCATGTCATCGAAAGTAATATCAGGAAATTCTTCATGAAATACTGATTTGATAGCAGTTACCATGTCAAAACGATTTTGTTTAGCAAACTCAAGAGCAAAATTCATGGCTTCCATGTATTCTTTTCCTTCTGCAGTTTTCATGGGCAGAAAGGCAAGTTCTTTACTGCTTAACTCGGAGTACCACATGGAGCAAAGAGCAAGGGCTTTTTTGTGATATTCATTCGCTATCTTTAAACCAAAGTTACGGGAGCCGGAGTGTACCATGATCCAAATGTTTTCTTTGTCGCTCTTTTGTATTTCGATGAAATGATTGCCACCACCCAATGTACCAAGCTGTTTTCTGGCAGCATTTAGTTGAGCTTGGATAATTGGGATATCAGGTGCATTTTCAAAACCACTCCACTTTCTGTTTTTTTTATGATGCTTAAAGCCAACCGGCACAAGTTCGCGTATATTTCCCATGATCTTTTTCAAAGTATCACGCTTTATCTCTTTTAGCGAGGTTTGGATGGCACAGATTCCACAGCCAATATCCACACCCACTGCATTGGGGATGATAACATCATTCGCCGCAATAACGCCACCAATGGGCATACCATAACCCTGATGTGCATCCGGCATAATTGCGACATGTTTAAATAGGAAGGGAAGATTTGCCAGGTTCTTGGCTTGCTGAAGCGCTCCTTCTTCTATATCATCCAGCCACATTTTTATGGGGATCTTTTCTGTGTCTATGACTTTCATTTTTCCTCATTCTTATTTAGTCGCATGTTTTGATAAAGATACAAAAAGAAGTGAATGTTTAAAACAAGAATTTACTGCAAGAAAAGTCGCGTGTAAATACTGCTATGAATTTATCAGATCATTTTTTAAGTTTAGATATGAAACTAATCTAACACAGGGGTAAGTTTATGAAGAAAGATCTAAAATTACTTTTCATGCTTTGCATCGTTTCGCTTTTCTTGCTAAGCTGTAGCGCTAAAGAAGATGCAATTGAATTTAAAGAGAAAAAGACTATTCTCTATGCCGAGTTCATGCAGGAGGTCAATTCTTTTAATCCGCTCATTACAAGTGAACGTGATTTCATGGCTGATCACCTATTTTTTGGCTCTGATGCAGCTCTTTCAGGAAAAGAGGAAGGAAAACAATTGGCAGGTTTTCTTGCTGCTGTTGATGAGCTGGGAAATGGAATGATAAACAGCATTCCTCTTTTACATGCTAAATCAATGTCGGGCGGACCGGTCGATAGCGTATTTTATCAGTTTATTAAAACAGAACTACTTCAGGGAGTAAGATCGCATCCCGAAGCTGATGGTTTTTATTTTTCTATGCATGGTGCCATGGGAGTCCAAGGTATGTTCGATCCGGAGGGTGATCTCTTGACTGAGATCAGAAGGATCGCTGGACCGGATTTTGTCATTGCAGTTAGTTTTGATCTACACGCAAATAACACAATCAAACGGACGAATGCAGCTGATATTATTGTCGGATACAAAACTAATCCACACCGTGATCATTTCAAAACCGGGTATAGAACGACTAAGTTGTTACTACGGACTCTAGCCGGCGAGATCGAGCCGGTCATGGTTGTTAATAAAATGCCCTTGCTTAAAGGAGGCGGAATGAACATAGATCTCATACCTCCTTTCAGAAAGATCTTTAAAACCATGAAAAAGATAGAAAAAGAGGAAAATGTTCTCTCTGTATCTTTTTTCCCGGTACATATTTGGATAGACGATCCTGAGCTGGGTTACACAACTATAGCTATCACCGATAAGGATGCTAAACTTGCCCAAGAAAAAGCTGATCAGATAGCAGATATGGCTTGGGAAGCACGATTGGTAGCACAACCTTTGGGTGAAAGTCCGGAAAATGCCATTGAGATCGCCCGTAAGAAGAAATTAGCCAGAAAATTGGGTACTGTTGTTTTTTGTGATGTATCAGATGCAGTTGGCACCGGTACTCCGGGTGAAAGTACCTGGATACTTGAAGCACTGGTCAACAATGCGCCAGACCTTATTTCTTATCTTCCTCTCAGAGATGCAGAAGCTGCACAGATCGCTTGGAAATATGATATTGGGGAAGAGGTCTCGCTGATCCTAGGTGGCAAAATTGATACGGTGTATAATAAATCGATAAAATATACTGGAGAGATTTTTTTCAAAAAAGAAACTGCTCTGGGCAAAACATTGATCATTAAACACGGGGGAATCCATCTGATATTATCAGAATTACCAATGTCAGCCCGCTATCCGAGTGAGTTTAAGGATCTGGGACTTTCACTTTTTAAACCGGATATTGTTGTGGTAAAAAATCTTTTCCCATTCCGATATCGCTTTCTTGCCTACAACAGGAAAACTGTGAATGTCATGACTCCCGGACTCAGTAATATTAATCCAGCCGACCTGAACTATCAATATATTCCCAGGCCTATCTATCCGCTTGATGAATTAGATTCATGGAAATAGCTGGATCTAATCTAGGAACTTGATAATTCTTAGCTAAAAGTTAACTCTTGCAATAATAAAAGCCGTCTTGGTTTAAGACGGCTTTTATTTAAGTGTATTTACTGATCTTAATTAACCGTACAAGCCGTCAAATTTATTGATGATCTCAATGAATTCATTGGGTAATCTTTTGACTACAAAATCAAGTATTTCGCGGGGGATATCTTTGTAATAAGCCGAAGCAATTCCACCTGCAATGCAGGCAATGGTATCGCTATCGCCACCAATGGATATAGCAAGTCTTATGGCGCTTTCAAAATCTGAACTTTCAAGAAAAGCTACAATGGCTTGGGGGACGGAGCCCTGACAAGTCACATCAAACTCATAAGTGGCCCTGATTTCGTCGAGAGTAAAGTTTAGATCGTAGTTGAATTGTGAGGTGATATAGTCTTTAATCTCTTCTTTTGTTTTGCCTTTTCTTGCAAGAAATATAGCTGTCGCCGTCGCTTGAGCTCCTTTTATGCCTTCGGGGTGATCATGAGTTACTTCTGCTGATCTTTTAGCTATTGCTAAAACTTTTTTTATATCATTAAAGGCAAAGCCAACTGCGCTGACTCTCATGGCAGACCCATTGCCATAACTTCCGTAGGGTTTTAAGCTATCTGACAAAAGCCAATGTCTGAAATTACCACCATAACCCCGGTCGAAATATTTTCTGCCATAATCCCGGATGGTCTTTGCAAAGTCCTTATTATTCATAATGCTATCAGCTACAGCAATGGTTAATACGCTATCGTCTGTAAAATCACATTTGGGATTGAAGAGGTCAAAATCTGTGCTTTTAATATTATTCCACTCAAAAACAGAGCCCAAAGTATCTCCTATTACAGCACCGATTATTGTATGAGATTTGGAATTTATCATATTTCTTTCTCCTCGTATTATGCCCTAAAATAGTAAATTATTTATTTTAACGGGTTTTTATTACACAGAATCTGATGCAATAAATTTCATTTTTCACATTTATTACCAATTTTCATAAATATACAAAATTAATTTATTATTCGAAACTATAACTTCTTACAATGAAAGCAAGATGAGTGAGCTATAAGCTCATAAACATGGATTAAGCTAGCAATATAACAAAGCCGTCTCCTTGTGAGACAGCTTTGTGTATTTAGGTAAAATTTTATGTGTGAGTAGTTTATGCAAAGGTTTCTTTTAGTTTACAAGGATCAGCTCTGGTTTTGATCAGGATTTATAGCTTTCATTGTTCCTTATATTTTTGTAAGCCTTTCAGTTAAAAATAGGGTTTTATTGGAAAGTGAATAATAACACTATGAATATAAACACTCGTTATTTCTTGTGTTATGTATTATTTAAACATTAACTAATTATACACTTTGTTTATAGCCAGTGATTTAGTACCTCGTTTTTAGCACAATATTACCTAGTTCTTTTATTTCGTCTTGTTCAGTAAAAATGACCCTACCACTTTTGGACAACACATTCCAGGCAATGTCGCTTGTGATATCATCTATTACGCCTGGCTTGGTTTTGTCCTTTACCAATTCAAAGGTTCTCTCGCTTGTCATACTTACCGGCTGAGCATAGTCTATATAAACTATCAGCAAGTCGCCACGTCCATCGATCGAAGCTTGATAAATTTCCTGCAAATCGGTCAAAACAATACCCTGGCCTACCGCTTCATTTATTTCCCTGATGGCTTCGGTTTTGCGATTGTAGAGCATTGTCTTAACTACTTCCCAAGCCTGTCTTGCAATTTGATGTGTCTCAGTATTGTTGTAATCAATATTAGCGTAACCAAGATAAATTGTTGGTTTGTCTGCGATCTGCATAAAACGACTGTAGTTATCTTCGGTGCAAATAATTACACAATCTAAACCTGTTTCATTACAGGCCTTTACAACTGCCTTATCAACTTTTAGGTAATACTCGCGAATCATGTTATCTATAAGTTCACCATCAGTTCGTTTCTCATGATTTGTCACAATATGCGGATTTTCCAAAAATGGAAAACTTTCATTTTCAATTTCATGAGTAATTTCTTTGTTAATAGCATTATACAGTGAAACACCACCTTGAGACAGTAAGAGGATTAAATATTCTTCACTTCTGTGTAGCGACTTTATTAAGGAGCGAATACTAAAGCTGTTCGAAATATGAACTGTATTTTCTTGTGCTGGCCAAGGGAACTTTATTATTTCTTCTGTATCGTTGGAAAGAAAAATGTGTAAGGAGTCCAGGTTATAGTTTACATCTAATTCAAATTCCGATAATTTTTTCAATAAAGATTCTACGGGTTTTTTACCAAATTCATTTACAATCCTTTCTTCTGCTTCATTTAAAAGATTTTTTAATCGAATTACATCTTGATCATTGTCAGGATGTGTCCTGTGTGTATTTAGCGAAATAGTAACACAAGGAGTGTTTTTTTCATTTGCTAATACTTCTAATTTTTGTCTGATTGTCATTTGTACTTTCCTTTTTTTATAAAATGTTCAATGTTTGCTTTCTTGAATAATCGATTTATTTTTCTTTAAAAATGTGTGGTCAATTTTCCAATTATTCACAAAGGCTTTCAATTACTGCATATATGATAGTTGCTGCAAGTTTTGCAGTTCTTCTATCATGATCTAGGGGAGGAGAGACCTCAGCGATGTCGAGGCTGATTACTTTTTTAGATTGTAGTATCTCTTTTGTGAACCTGAGTACATGATTCGGCTTTAAACCAAATGGTTGCAAAGCTGATACACCGGGAGCAGAGGCAGAACTAAACACGTCAGCACAAAGAGTTAGATAAATATAGTCATTCTTATCAATAAATGACCCAATTTTAGCTGAAATACTATCATGATTTGATTCAAGGAACTCGTTCGCAAGCACATATTTAACTCCAAGTGAATCTGCTTTTTTAAAAAGGCTCTTGGTATTACCGGAACTTTGTATTCCTAAACAGAGATAATCAAAGCTCTGATTTTCTTTTGTGCATTTATCAGCTATTTGAGAAAACATGGTTCCAGAGGAGCCTTGATTGTCGTAGGGTCTAAGGTCAAAATGAGCATCAAAGTTTATGATGCCAATTTTAAGCTTTTCACTTAGTTTTTTTAGATGATTAAAAATACCATTAAAATGGCCATATGCTAAGTCGTGACTGCCACCCAGTACGATTGGAAAGAAATGATTATCTAAGATCTTTTCTATGGCAATTTCCAAGTGTTCTTGGATTTCTTCCATATTACCTTCTGGGCAAAAAAGATTTCCGGCATCATAAATTGTTGTTTTATTACAAAATGGCACTGGCAAACTTGCAAACTTATTACGAATATCTTCCGGCCCATGTTTAGTGCCCGTTCTGCCTAAGTTCCTTTTAACTCCTTCATCGCAACAATATCCCAAAAAACAGATGTTTAATTTAGAAGAATCAATTTTTAGCGTCTTTAGGTCTTTTAAATTAAGAAGTTTGATTATTTGATGCATTCTGTATGAATCAGCATCATATAGATCATCAACTCTTCCTGTCCAAAATTTTGTGTTTGTTGGGGTATAATTTTTCAAATTCATTTATTCTGGTTTCCATTGTTTGTTTGAAGCATATTGTATCAGCAAATCTTACTACTCCGCGTAACTGCAATCATAATCCTGTATTTCTAATTTTAATTTTTTAATTATAAAAAATTAAAGGTATTTGTAATACAAGATCTTTTTCCAAAAGAAACTTACATTCTTCAAAAGTAGGTTTTGAAAATTTAGGTTTCAAATTATTTGAGAATCCAAAAGGTTCTTTAGGAATCCCAAGAAAATTTCGGTTCATTTTAGTATCAGCATTTTTATCATGATACAATATAAATGCATATTCGCCTGGCGGTAGATCATTAATAATAATTGTTTCTGTAGAATCCTGTACCTTAACTATATAGTTTTTATAAGTAAAACCCTGTTTTAAAAAATTCTCACTTCTATTAAAGACACCAATTCTAATATCGCCTTCCAGATCTTCGATGTTTAGGATTTCAATAGTCAATTGAGCTTGTTTGTAATGAGCTTGCTCTGATTGTTCTACAGTTAATTCTTCCACGGCATTCAAATTGATGCATAGTAACATTAATAATGATACGCCAATAATTGCTTTCATATTATTTTCTCTGGATTGAAGTTGTTAGTGTAAATTATATATTTCAAAAATTCGTCATTCGGTGTTAAATAGGCCAGAGTTATGCTTTTTTCAAATCTTATATTTGAAAGTGCAAGTAAAGTCCTTGTCCCATTGTATTTATACTTTTTACACCTTCTATATAATCACTCAATAAATTGAGAGTTATTTCATCATTTTCTTTAATGTGAGGCCTAATGTCTCCTGTGTTACAATAATGTATTTTTATTCATAACTAATTTTCTAATTCTTTACGAATTTCCTTCATAATACTGTCATGACGCTCTCTTAGATCTGCAGAAATAGTCTTAGACATTTTGTTTAATTGGCGTAATTGTAAGGAAAAATAAATGCTGAAAAGTCCTGCAAAGAGAAAACTTAATGCAATTAGAATAACAATGCTCAACCCGGCAAAAGCGGGATTCCAAATTAGGATGAAAGAGAAAATGGCAGCAATAATTCCTAGAGCCATTAATCCTCCCCAGTTCTTGTTACCGTATCTTTTTATGTCTAATGCAAAGCTTATAGCTGCAGCCGAACGGAAAAGAATTACGAAACCAATATAAAATGCTAATACGCTCATTGAGAGTGCTGGTTGAATAGTAAGGGAAAGACCTACTATAAAAGTTATGATACCAAAAGCTAGCGACCAGCCCCAATTTTCCATGTGCTCTTTGTTCACAATAGAAAAAACGATCTCTGATACTCCGCTAAATAAAAATGATAAAGCAAATAATATTGATAATGCAAGAAATGAGCTTGCCGGTGAAGCAAAAGCTACAATGCCTACAATTACAAAAAACAATCCTACCAATAATGGTATGTACCAGTTTTTAATAGCTTCTTTAATTGATTTTAAGACAAATGTCTCCATGGTATAACTCCTTTAAAGTTTATTTATTAAATAGAACTTCATTTTTTTTACATTAAATGCTTTAAGCCCCATTTCTTTGTGTTTTTATGCCTTAATGATTCTAGTCCTTTTTATATTAAATTGGACATGATATTTAAATCCTTGTTTATATAATGACACAGAAGATCAAAAGTTTCTGCAGATTGAAGAATAGCGAGGTTTAATTGTTTCCTTTACTCATTATTATTGCCCTCTAACAGTGATTCGTTCCAAAATGGGACATAGCACTGTTATTTATCATTCTTATTTGAAATACTTTTGTATCAAGGCCATTAATTCATCTTTATTAATTGGTTTTGAAATATATGCATTACATCCTGCTTCCAATGACTTTTTATGATCGCCGGTCAGGGCATAAGCGGTTTGGGCAATAATGATGACCTTTTTGTTAAATTCTCGAATTTTTCTGGTGGCTTCATAGCCATTCATTTCAGGCATGTTGATATCCATCAGTATGATATCAATATCTGAATTATTTCTACAAAGTTCAACTGCCTTAAGACCACTCTTTGTGTGTAATATTTCTTTACTGATATTTTTAATAAGTATGGAAAGAAGTTCATCCGCTGTATCATCATCTTCTGCAATCAGTATTTTTAGTCCTGATACGAGAGGATTAATTTGATATTTTGTTTCTGCACCGGTGGCTTCATTGTCAGAAAGCATGTTATTGGCTGTTTTAAAAGGGATGGTGAAATAAAATTGTGAACCGGTGCCCACTTCAGACTTAGCCCATATTTTACCACCAAGCATTTCTACATAGGCTTTTGTAATGGATAAGCCTAAACCGGATCCTTCGCTAAAAAATTCTTCGTCGTTTCCCACCCGAATAAATCTATCAAATATGATTTCTAATTTTTCTTTGGAAATTCCAACACCCGTATCTTTTACAAAGAATTGTAAGTCATTTTCTGTTTTCTTATAGCCAAATTCTATTTTTCCACTTTGAGTATATTTGATAGCATTTTTAATAAGATTGCTAAGTATGGAGTATATTTTTCCCTTATCGGAAAGTAAATTAATGTTTGTAGTCGAGCCTGTTGTATTTAAAAACAGTTTCAATCCTTTTTTCTGTGCTTCCAAAGTAAAAAAAGTGTAGAGTTTATTAATAAGCTCGTTAATATTTACCTTGGTAATTGATACTTTCATCTGATCCGCTTCAATTTTGGAAAAATCAATTAAATCGTTTACGGTTTCTAGCAAGCGGATACCACTGTTTTCAATAATACTAATGAATTGGTCCTTCTCACTGGTTGATAGCTTAGGTTCTTTCAATAGACCGGTAAAACCTAAAATCCCATTCATGGGAGTACGGATTTCATGACTCATGTTGGCTAAAAAAGCAGATTTGAGACGATCATTTTCTTCGGCTTTCTCTTTAGCTTTTTTTAAAGCTTTTTCATTTATTTTTTTCTGTAAGATAAGCCCTGCCTGTTTTACAAACACTTCAATAAAGTTATCATCAGTAATAACTTGTTTATTAAAAGTAAAGAAATGAATGGCGGCTAATAATTCATCATCTTTATTAATACCAATGGTATAAATTTTATGCAAGCCAATTAATTTTTCAAAGGCATTTGTAACGAATATCGGAAATTCTGAGGCCGAGAATTCGGTCAAACCACCATTAAACTCGACAAAATGACCAGATTTAAAATAGCTATTATGAATTTCATTGAGCTTGTAAGTTTTACCAATTGGGTTAATCCCTGAAATCCTAATTGCTTTCCTTAAAAGGCTGTTGTCTAGACCCGCAACCACTTCAAGCCTTGATTGTTTGATTGCTTCATCTATTGAAACGACAAGGACAATTGTATTTGGATAATTCTTTTGTAAATGTTCAGCGATAAATGTATAAATACTCTCAACACTCTGTAGTCTAAGCATTTCAGAGGTTAAGTTATTCAGTAATTTGACCTTTGCTTCACTTTCTTCGGCTTTTTCTTTGGCTTTAATTAATTCAGCTTCAGTTTTTTTAATAGTTGTTATATCATGAGCAAAACCAATTGCTTTTATTGCCTTTCCTTGCTTATCATATTCAAGTTCTGCTTTTTCTCTAAGCCATTTAACCTCTCCATTTATCAGGAGCCTATGCTCAATATCATAATTATTCTTTTTTAGTGCTTCAGCCCATCTCTCGTTAAGATAATTTTGATCATCCGGATGAATACCATTTAAAAATTGTTTATAAGTCAAAGGCGTGCCGATGGGAATGTTAAACATTTTATAAATTTCATCTGTCCAGAAAAGTTCATTTGTTAATATATCAAGCTCCCAAGTGCCAATCTTTCCCATTTCTTGGGCTTTGCTTAAATAATATTGATTTTCTAGTAATTGCTTGTTTTGTAATCTATCCTGGGTAGTATCGCTAAATACTGTGGCAAAATAATTCTTTTTGGGAGAATAGGCAGTTACATTATAATATTTACCAAATTCTGTTGAATAATGCTCAAAATGCAATGATTTACCTGTTTTCGCCACTTTGCCATAATTATCAATCCAAATTTGCTCTATTTCGGGTAGTACCTGTTTAGCTGTTTTTCCAATGTAATGTGAAGCATCTATACCGGTAAGCTTATTAAAAGCTTTATTAATTAGAACAAAGCGGTAATCAATGGGGGTGCCATTTTTGTCGTATATCATTTCGTGCAATGCAAACCCTTGTTCCATGTTTTCAAACAATTCTCTAAATTGTTTTTCGCTTTCTATCAGCGATTCATTAGATGCCATGAGTTCTTGCTCATTGTCCTGTAATTGCTCTTCTTCTTCCGGTTTTTTTCGATCGGTAATATCTTTAAAAAAACTGTATAGCTGATTATTTTTCCTTTTTTTCATAGGTCACCGCAATCTCTTTCTTTACCCTTAAATTCTGATAAATTTCTATCGAGAGTGTACAGGCACATTTCAATCGGGTTCCAATTTTCACCACAGGTTAAATTAAATCTGATCATTAGCTTGTTCAAATAATCTAATCGTAAAATGTCATTTAATTTGATTGTATCCATTCAAGTTTTGTCTTTTTAGTTTTGACCCTTAAAGCTTCGCTATTATCAATCGCATTAGAGATGAATAAAAACCCTTTGCCTTAATAGATACTTCCATCATTCCCACATTTTTATTTAAAATTCAAATCTTGAAACAAGTTACAAAATGAATTGAGCGTTTAAAACAATAATTATTGTTTTACCTCAGCTAACTATGAGAATAATGAGCTGTGAGTTTGACTGTTAAGCTAATTTATTTCCGGCTATACAAAAAAAGCCGTCTTGAATTATGGGAGCTTTTGTGTTTTAAGATAGTAGTTGATTAGATTTTATATATATTCTTGTGCAAAATCTTTATTGGTTTATCAGTCTATGGAACTGTGTTATTTTGCTCTGATTTCCTTGAATATATATAATGTCGCCCTGCATTAGTATTTCCTCAGGTAATATACTTTCCAACATTTCATTTTTTCTTTTAATGCTCAAAATATTTATTCCATATTTAGCTCTTAAGTCCAATTCCTTTAAGGGTTTTCCCAAGAACTTATTGCTGTCCGATTTTATGCGTAAACAAGTAATATTAAAATCAGCCAGGTCACTTGGTCGATAGGTTCTAGGACGCTTTAGATCAGCTTTAAATAATTGGTAATTGTCTGCTCTGACATTTTCAATGAGTTGGCTAATATCGTCTTCAGGCACAAGAAAATTATGAAGTATATGTTCAAATATTTGTATGGATGTTTCAAATTCTTCAGGGATCACTTCATCGGCACCTAAGGCTAATAATTCAGAGGTTTCGGCAACATATCTGGTCCTTACGACTAAATACAATGAATCGGAGCTCGAACGAATTTTTTTAATAATGCTTTTTATTGCAAAGTTTCCGGCAATGGCAACTACAACTGCTCTGGCGTTTGAAAGATGCACCGTTTCAAGAATGTGGTCTTGTGTTGCGTCACCATATATTATAGGCAAGCCTTTTGCCCTTTCTTTCTTAACTGTTTCGGCATTCATCTCTATCACGATAAAAGGAATATTGCTGGCTCTTGCTGCCTTTGCTAAATTGCTCCCATTAATTCCATATCCAATTATGATCAAATGATTTTCTAAATTGACTTCAGAAATTTCCTTGATCTTAGTATTTGAAGATAAGACATTTTTTAGTCCGAACTTTTTTGAAAGGTCTATTAAAATGTCAGCGATCTTTTCTGAGAAAATAATAACAAATGGAGTTAAGATCATAGACACAATTGAAATGGATAAAAAGTATTGGTTGGTTTCAGGAGTTAAGAGATTGTATTTAATACCTACTTTTGAAAGAATAAAAGCAAATTCACCAATTTGGAAAAGTGACAGCCCTGTTAAGATTGCAGTTCTTGTTGAATAATTAAGAAACCCAACCGCAATTGCCGCAATGGATGATTTAATGATGAATACAAGAAGTACTAAAAGCAAGATGATCAGAATATTATTTAGAAAAAAACTCAAGTCTAGCAACATACCTACAGAGACAAAAAAGAAACTTGTAAAAAGCTCACGAAAAGGAAGGATTATACTGGTGGCTTGATGACTATATTCTGATTCTGATACAATAAGACCTGCAATAAAGGCACCTAATGCCAGTGATAATCCTATTGCTGATGTAAGAAAAGCAATAGCAAAACAAAGCGTGATAGTGACCAATAGGAAAAGTTCTTTACTATTGGTTTTAGCTACTGCATACATCAACTTGGGTATAATATAGCGCGCAGAGATATAGGTGATTACAACAATGACCCCGGACTTTAAAAGTAACATGAGGATACTCATGCCAATATTAGCCGATTCGCCTGCCATCATGGGAGTAATAAGCATCATTGGCACGACGATAATGTCCTGAAAAATTAAAATGGCCAAGGCATTTCTGGCATGTGTTGCGGAAAGCTCTTGTCGGTCTTGTAATGTTTTTAAAACGATTGCTGTACTTGATAGAGAAAACAGAAAGCCAACAAATACAGATTCATTCCATGAATTCCCCAAGAGATTATAAATAAGGGCTGCAACACCTACGGTTATGCCGACTTGTAAAAAACCAGCTATAAAAACAGTTTTTTTGATCGAGGCTAATTGTTTAATGGACAATTCCATTCCAATCACAAACAATAAGAGGATTACACCAATTTCGGATAAAAGCTCTACTTGTTCTACTGCCTTAATAAGACTTAATCCAAAGGGACCAATTATTATTCCGGTCAATAAAAAACCAATTATTGAGGGAAGTTTTAGTTTTTGCAATATAAAAACTATAAGGACAGAAAAGGCTAGAAGGATTAGTATATCTTGTAATAATGGTATATGCATTGGTTATTTTATCTCAAATTTAGTTATTCTCTTTTTTTACATTATTTTTACTTTGCCTGCAAATGGCAATTGCAAAGTTAAACTAATGACAATTGAATTCTGAAACAATATGATTTTTTAAGTTTTCTGTTTTTTTTTATAAAACATATGCTTTTGATATTTGGCTTTAAGTTTTATTATAATGGAGGTAGAAGCTAAGTATATGGCAAGCTTTTGAGCTCTTGTAAACATTGTGTCAAACTCTGAAGCTTGTTTTCCTTTCATTGATCCAAATTCAGATCTTTGTTCTACTTATTGAATGTTGACCTAATTTGTTTTTGTATTTTTTTTGAAGTGCAGTCAAAAAATTTCTCAGGTACTGATCTAAGCAAGGTCGATAGGATTTATGATTGGGATTACGAAAAAAAGCACTCAACTCATGTTTGCTTATGTTTTTATCAATCGAAGCGAATAGATCCAAGATGTCATCTGTTTTCAAATTCAAAGCAATTTTTAGTTTCCGAAGGATTATATTATTGCTCAAACGACTTTCCGGTTCAGGCTGAGGACCTTCTTTTTTTCCGCGTGTTTCAATGATTAAACCGTCGAGAAAAATGGCCAGTTCTCTATCTGACATTTCTTTTAAAAAAGGGTCATCTTTTTTTCTTAAGCACCTACTCACATCCGCTATCTTGACTTCGTAATCGGCTAATTTAAAAATTGCAATTATTTGGAGATCACTATAGTTAAACAGGTAACGAAGTCGTCTAAATACATCATTATTGGTCATATGTTATATCGTTTTTTTTCATGTTCTCCTGCAGATTTAAATTCCTAAAAAGATACAACATGAATTTAGAGCTTAAAAACAATAATTAGCTTATTTGTGACAGTATATAAAAAAAGCCGTCTCGAATTGAGACGGCCAGTATCTAGATAAATATTTTAAGGTCGATTTTGTGAGTAAGGGTTTTAATCCGGTTTTGACATTCCAAATTGGTTTATTGTTTGTTTTTCATTTTTTCCTAGAGCGAAACTCAAATCGGTCCATGCGGTTCCTTTAATTCCTTTGAGGACAATTCCGCCTTCAGTTTTAGTAATGGTAAATAGCAAATCTGTTAGACTAGGGTCATTTACAGAAGATTTTTTGTCCAATTTGGTCATTCCGTATTCATCAATTGCCTGTGGTCGATTATTATTTATGCGAAACGACAAATCGGTCCACGCGGTTCCTTGGATACCCTGTATTTCTAGTCCTTTTTCTGTTTTTTCTACAATAACTTTAAAATCTTTTAAATCCGATGATTTATTTTCTTGAGCAATTAATGCAGAACTTACTGTTAAAATGAACGCAAAAACCAACAATTTAGTTGTCAGTTTTTTTAAATTCCATAGTGTTCTCATAATTTCTCCTAAGCCTTAAAGTATTTATTTGTTTTGCGCTTGTTGCTTAAATCGAGGCATCTTTATTAAAAATATACAACAAGAATTTGGAGCTTAAAAACAATAATTAGCTTATTTGTAACACTATATAAAAAAGCGGAGAGTAGCTTTTCTATTCTCTCACAGTATAATTAATGTGAATTAGGATAATGCCAGTATAAGTTATAACTCATTACTTTCTAAACGTGACCATTAACGGTTTCAGTTCGCTCAACATTCCATCTAAATCCGCAATTACTACAATAACGATGATCTTGAATTTGCTTTTCAGTCATGCGTTCTTGCCAATGAAATCGTGTATATTCTTTGACTTGCTGACCGCTGTAAGTTGTGTACTGATTTGTTAGACGAGTATTAGATTTATGTTCTGTCTTATGTGTTTTACCTACAACGGCCGATCCTTTATCAACTGCCGTCCACATAAGTCGACATTCAGGGCAACGGTGATAGTTAATTCTATTATTTATTTTACGATGACCCAAGACCAACATTATGACCATCACTATCGCCGAAAAGCCAAATTCTTCTGTAATGAGGTGTGAAATGATATAGATAAAATACACATAATTCAACAAAAAATTGATAAGGAATCCAAGTAGTTTGACAATAAGATTGGGAAGCAGTCGAATGAGGGCAAGGATTTTAAAAATCTGAAATGCAAGAATACGAGCAAGAGAGAATACAATGAATATTAAAATAAATTGAAGGATCCTTAGCAAAATACGAATAACAAGCGGGTGCTTTCTTATGCCATGAAAAAGCTTTATATCAGGTACTTTATCCATAAAGTTTAACTTATTATTCTTTTTGAAACTCAGGTACAAGGGGAGTTTGTCAATAAAGCTGGATGTGCCCTCTCCTTGTAGTTCATATGAATCGACGATATTGTTTTTTACCGATAATACAATTCCTTTGTAGCGAAGTCCGTCTTGAAATACTTCAATTTGAGGATAGTACCATGTCTTCTGAAGAATATTAAAGATAAGTGCGTGGGGATCACCTAGGATATTGCTAAGTATGCTATCGTTCTTATTTAAGATCAATTCATCAAGATCTTCTTTGAAATAAAATGTATGTTCTGCCGAGCGATTATATTCTTTAACAAGTTTATCAGTTATGGGATCAGCATAGTTGGTAAATATGGCTCCTCGTTTGCCGTTTTTTGTTTTAGCATAAAATTCACCTTCTTCACCCATGCCGGTACGAGTAACAATATCACCCTTTTCAAGATTTGCAATAACCTTGTCCATCAGGATCTTTTTATTTAGGTCAACAGCATACATTTTACAATCTGTTGTTATTTCCATCTCCCTGGATTCCTTGATATTTAAATAGGATATCCATGCTATTTGTCCATTGTTAAATCGGACATTATAAGATCCTTCGCTAAATTGAAGTGCTTCGATCTTTGTCCCTGGCCACAATTTGCCTAGGCGTTGTTTTAATCTACGATCAGCGTAGAAGTAGTTAACTTGTTCTTGATAAAGTTTTCCGGGGTTCTCACAATCAACGACTGTCCATCTTGTTTCTTGAGCTTGGAGGCTGAAAATTGATAAGGCAATGAAAATGATCAAGAGCATTTTTTTCATAGTCTAATTCCTTTTCGATTTTGCTTATAATAGGGTGAGTACCTTCTAGTTCTTGGCTGAATTCATGAATTCTATGCATAGGAAGTTTACATAAGTCGCTTAATTATAAAAATATCTTCAAATAATATACAAAAATAATGATGGCTTCAAAATATTTTTAATACTTTGTTATAGATATATATCTGAATGGATTAGAAGCGAAATGCTTTGCCTGTAAAAATTCCAGCTTTATGTTGACCTACTTAATTACCGTCTTTAAATAATCTGCCCAAATGTTGTATCCGGCGTGATTTGGATGAAGGCCGTCTCTAAATAGTTCATCTTTGGCGTAGTCAGAACTCTCATCTTTGAAAAGGGGATAAATATTGACAAAAGTCATATTATGTTTTTTTGCGAGTTTTTCAATATAAATATTCATGCTCTGGATCAATTCAGGCGGACAGTTTTTCCATCTTGGAGAGGTGGGGAGAATTGAATGCAGATAAATATCGTAATTATAGTCCTGAGCTATTTGTTTGACCATGGTTCGGTATAAATACTTTATCTCTTTTTCGCTTCGTTTTGCTCCGATATCATTGATCCCGATCAAAATAAAAAGTCTGGCACTGTCAGCTTTGCCAAGAGAGACATCCATTCTTGTTATCATACCATCGACATGGTCGGATACAATTCCTCTGTTCACCGGTTTAAGTTCAGGGAAAAAAGTATCAAGGTCAAAACCTTCGATAATAGAATTACCAAAGAATATATTTGATCCATTTTTTATGCTGTCCTTTTCATTGATGAATGTCACCATTCTTTGATGCCAATGAACATAATCATTTAATGGTTTTATTGTTTCTTTAGTCAGGCAGCAAGATGAAAAAAATGCTGCGATCATGCTTAGTATGATGATGGTTTTTCTTGTTTTCATTTATTTTTTCATTTTAGCAGTGTATATCTGCAATATTTGGGGAGAATAGTGTAATTAATCTCTGCATTTAAAGAATTTATTGTTTTAAAGGATCAAAATCAGGTGCTAAATATCTGTCTTTGCCTTTTGTGTGCCCACCCATTTTTTGATAAATAGCTTGCTGGGGACAGATATGAACGCAGCGCATGCATTGTTCACAATCACCTGTCCAGATGGGTTTGCCATTTTGCATTTCAATGGACTTGGTGGGGCAAGTTTGTGCGCAAAGACCGCAGCCGTCACAGGAATCATAGACATTGAAAATTCCTTTTAAAAATTTAAGGCCAGCGAGTCTGAAGAGTACATTTACCGTAGTTCCTAAGAATCTTAGAGGTCTGGAAATTTGTTTAAGGTCAAATTTTTCCTTTTCTTCAGCAAGAATAGTTTTGGCAATTTCTCTTACCCGTGCCTTAGCATCTTGGACAATAATTTTGTTTTCTTCTGCGCTGGCTGTTTCGGAAAAGGGAATCCAGTTATTTGGCATTTTGATGACATCGGAGAAAACGACTTCTGCATTTTTTTTCGAGAGCAGTTTCTCAAAAACCTTTGTGGATGAGCAAGCTCCTTTGACGGCACCCGCTGTAATTATAACAAAGACCTTTTGTTTATTCTCAAATATTTTGAGCGAAGAAAGATAATCCCTGACCACATGAGGAATACCAAAAGCATAAGTTGGGAAAGCAAAACCGATGAGATCAGCTTTTAAATCTTGCTCTTTTGAGTCTAATTGCTTTATGCAAACATGATGACCGGCTTCTTCAAATATTTCTTTCGTCGTATTTAAAAGTGTCCAAGAATTGCCTGTGCCGCTAAAATATCTTAATTCAATTTTCATAAAACTATCCTTTATAGTATTCAGTAAGTAAAGAATCTAACAAAAAGTTGACAAAGCCCCTTTCAATATAACACAAATCAGCAAAGAGCACGATGTATTTGTTCATGGCATTAACGCTCTGTATTGAAACTTTAGCGCTTGCGATCACAGCGCCAATTATTCAGCAATCGGTAAACAGTAGCTTCCTTGAGCTCAAGTTTTAGCCTAGTGTTCACCGTACCAAGAGAGATAAGGCCGCTAAACAAGCCGTTTCTGTTCTCAGGCGTCGATTTGTCAAAAGTACGGGATGTGCAGAGTGCTGAATGGCGAGAGCAACTTCATCGGGATGAAATCCGCCTTCAGGGCCGACAAGTACAAGATAATCTGACATATCAACATCTGCTGTCAATTGTGGGTAATTATCCTGATTGTCGCAGATATAAGTGGTGGCCTGAGTTTTTTTTCGAATAAATTTATCGAAGGGGAGAGGATCATGCAAAATTGGTAGGCGGGAGCGTCCGGACTGCTTTAATGCCGAAAGAATGATCTTCTCGCTGCGTTCACGTTTTAATTGTTTAACGACGGTATATTGTGTTAGCAAAGGATAAATATCATACACACCCAGTTCCACTGCTTTTTCCAGCATGATCTCCCAATGCGAGGCTTTAATTAGTCCGACTGCGAGAGATACTTTATTCTTAGGTTCGCCAAAGCCGGGATGTTTTTGAATGATCTTTGCTTGGGTGGAGTTTTTGTCTATTGATATTATTTTGGCTTCGTATGATATACCTTTTCCATTCGAGATCCATATCAGGTCATCCACATTTTTCCGCATAACTCGGGAGAGATGTTGATGCTCGGTTGCTTCAATTGTGATAATGTTTCCATCTATTTCCGGGGAGTAGAAAAATTGTTCGTGAGCCATTAAAAATACCGTCCGTAATTCAGGATAATTGCTGCGCCATTCCAGGAAGTCTTTTGATATTCTTCATCAACTGGCTGAGAAAATTTGTTGATCTCATAACCTAGGGCAATACCCAGGGAAGATCTTCTTTCCATCATGAAATCTATACCCAGATGGAAATGAGAGTAAAATCCCATGTAAAATTCAGCATCTTTATAGCGTGTAATATTTGCCCAGGGATCGTTATCTGTATCTATAGCAAGAACGGGACCAGCCTGGATAGACATATATGGAGCAAAACTGTTATCAAGTTGCGTAGTAAAAAAATGCTTTTTAATAAAAACACCGGCTTTTATAAAATCCAGATGTATGGTATTGTACTTCATTGTTTGTTCACCGTAACCGGGGATATAATATGTGCTGGTATATTCTTTTCCACTGCTGACAAATGTCCAGCTTGCTGTTGCACCGCCGTGAAGATTTCTCATCAGGCGCCATTGCATCTTCCCCCCAAAGCTTGCGCCGTAGTCGGTCATTCTTAAGTCAAAGGCATAAACTTTTTTTACAGCGCCCATGGATTCATAGGAGGCAGCTGATAAAAAGCTTAATGAAACAAGAAGGATCAAAATAAGTTTTTTCATGTTTTTCTCCTGACTTGTTTGAAAATATCTATCATGCCTAAAAGGGTCAATGTTTTATTTACTTCCTTAATATAGAAAGAATGCTCGGCGATCACCTCTGAAAGACCTCCGGTTGCAATGACTGTAATATCTTTTTCGCCCCATTCATCTGAAATACGTTTGATCATTCCATCAATTTGATCGACAGTGCCCCACATTAATCCGGCCTGCATGCTTTCGCGGGTATTTTTGCCAACAACTTTCTTTGGAAACTCAAAGCTGACCTTAGGTAATTTTGCAGCACGTTCAAAAAGATCGCGTCCTGCCGTTTCAAGTCCCGGCATAATCACACCACCCAGATATTCATTATTCCTGGAAACGATATCAAAGCTGGTAGCAGTTCCCATATCCACCACAATTAAAGGAGAAGGATAGCGGTTTTTTGCGCCAAGGGCATTGCAAATTCTGTCAGCTCCCACCTCAGAAGGATCAGCGTATTTTATCTTCAGGTCTATGGCTAAAGTATAATCAATAATAAGTGCCGGATCATTGAACAATGCAGTACAGACTCTTTCCAGAGGTTTGCTTAATCTTGGGACCACAGAGGAAATAACGCTACCGCTGATCTCATTCTTGCCTAAAGAAAGAGATATAAGAATATCTTCGATAGCGTCACGATAATCTTTGTCGCTTAAAAGTGGGGTAGAAGGGATGCGCGTACTTGCCAGCAAATTTTCATTTTGCATCAGAGCAAGAACAATATGAGTATTGCCAATATCAACACAAAGTAAATGACTCATAGTTTATCCAAGTTTATTAAGGAGAATCTCCCGTGCCAGGGCTGGGTCGGCCTTGCCTTTGCTCATACGCATGATCTGACCAATAAAAAAGCCCATTAATTTTTCTTCGCCTTCCTGAAAACGTTTGACATTATCCTGATGTTTGCTCAAGACTTCATCGATCATCGCTTCTAAAGCCGAAGAATCTGAAATTTGTTTCAGACCTTTTTCTTCAATAATAATTTTTGCGGATTTTCCGCTAACAGCCATGTCATCTATCACAACTTTGCCTGTTTGAGCAGTGATCTTTTTTTTATCAAGAAAGTTGAGAAGCTCAGCAAGAGCTTGAGGTGAAATGGGAGAATTTTCAATATTTTTTCCTGTATCAACAAGAACTCTTAGGACCTCATTACGCAGCCAGTTAAAAACAAGTTTGGGACCATTGAAATATTTGAGCGTTTCTTCAAAATAATCAGCGATTTCCTTTTCTGATGTAAGAACAGAGGCATCGGTTTTTGAAAAGCCGAATGAGTCCATAAAACGTCCCCTTCTATCAAAAGGTAATTCAGGCAGATCCTTACGTATTCTTTCTATCCAGTTATTATCAACAGATACGGGAGAAAGATCGGGTTCGGGAAAATAGCGATAATCATGAGAATTCTCTTTTCCACGCATGACTTTGGTTTTTCCACTTTGTTCATCCCAAAGAAGTGTTTGTTGAGTGATGCTTCCGCCTGCTTCAAGGACTTCTTGCTGGCGGTTTATTTCGTATATCAAGGCTCTTTCTACATTCTTGAAAGAATTCATATTCTTGAGCTCGGTACGGGTGCCCAATTCTTTTTGTCCCTTGGGTTTGAGCGAAATATTTGCATCGCAACGCATGGAACCTTCTTCCATATTGCAGTTGGAAACATGTGTGTAGCGTACAATTTGTTTTAAAGTGGTTAAATAAGCATAAGCTTCTTGAGGAGAAGAAATATCAGGTTCAGATACTATTTCAAGAAGAGCGGTTCCGCAACGATTAAGGTCCACAAGAGTGCCTTCTTCGCTGTGAATGGATTTACCTGCATCTTCTTCCATGTGAATACGCGTAATGCCAATGCGTTTTTCATTATCATCGACATTAATATCTATATAGCCCTCATAGCAAATAGGATCGTCAGCTTGAGTAATTTGATAAGCCTTGGGCAGATCGGGATAAAAATAGTTTTTCCGGGAAAAAGTGCTTAAAGAACGGATCTTGCAATTTGTGGCAAGTCCCAGTTTAATTGCTGAATTAACTAATTCTTTATTTAGCACAGGTAAAGAGCCCGGATAAGCCAGACAATTAGGGCATACATTTGTGTTGGGTGCATCCCCGTAATTAACTTTGCAAGAGCAAAAGGCTTTTGTTTCAGTGTTTAACTGTGCGTGTACTTCAAGACCAATGACAATATCCCAATCCATGCGTTCTCCTGATTTTTAGACTCGAATTTAAACTATAATGATTAAAATACCAAACAGTAATCAAAGATCAGAAGTTGAAGAAGCACCGAAGTACCGATCTTTCGGGACGAAGGTGTGCCGGAAGCCGGAATAATGTAGGAGTCGAAAGATGAAGTAGAGAGAGTTTGGCTCAAACTTTTCACATGAGTTTGGCTCAAACTTTTCACATGAGTTTGGCTCAAACTTTTTATATGAGTTTGGCTCAAACTTTTCACATGAGTTTGGCTCAAACTTTTCACATGAGTTTGGCTCAAACTTTTCACATGAGTTTGGCTCAAACTTTTCACATGAGTTTGGCTCAAACTTTTCACCTGAATGGTATTCTCAGCCTTAACCTTAACCTCAACCTCAACCTCACCCTCAACCTTAATCTATCCCGTTTATTGCTTTTCATTCATAGTTCGTACATTATTCATTCCATTTGATAGCAAAATTCCTTATATTATAAAATGAAAAAGAATTTTATGAATATGTAAAACAGTAAATTCTTTTATGCAAGATAATGATTACAAAGAAATGGCAAAACCGTGAAAAAAATCGTAACTTACAAGCTGGATATGATAATTTGATATGAGATCAGAAATTATAAATCCCGAAATTGAAAATTTGGAAGAAGAGTTGGAATTTACGCTCCGGCCCAGATCTTTAGACGAATTTGTCGGTCAGGTTAAACTTCTTGAGAAATTAAGAATTTATATTGAAGCAGCCAGACAGAGAAAGGAGCCTTTAGATCATGTTTTGTTGTTTGGACCTCCAGGGCTGGGGAAAACAACTCTCGCTAATATCATTTCAGCTGAATTGAATTCAGGCTTAAAAGTTACATCCGGTCCTGTGCTTGAACGAGCCGGTGATCTGGCTGGAGTTTTGACAAATCTTGAAAAAAACGATGTACTCTTCATTGATGAGGTCCATCGTATGAATAGAGTGGTTGAAGAATATCTGTATTCCGCCATGGAGGATTACAGAATTGATATCATGATAGACAAGGGACCTTCGGCTAGAAGCATTCAGTTAAATCTGGAAGGTTTTACCTTGGTGGGTGCAACAACGAGGGCGGGATTGTTGACGTCTCCGATCAGGGATCGTTTTGGCATTATCCTGAGAATGGAGTTTTACAATCATCAAGAACTTTTAAAGATCGTGATGCGGTCTGCCAAACTTTTGGATGTTGATATTACCAAGGAAGGGGCAGTCGAATTGGCTAAACGATCACGTGGCACTCCACGAATTGCCAACCGCATTTTAAAGCGCTGTCGCGATTACGCACAAGTTCGCGGTAAAGGTGTGATTACAAAAGAGATCGCCGATGCTGCTTTGGATATGCTTGAGATCGATGAGATCGGTCTGGATACCATGGATAGACGAATTTTATTGACAATGGTGACGCATTTTGCCGGTGGACCTGTTGGTCTGCAGAACTTAGCGGTAGCTATTGGTGAAGAGGCCGATACCATCGAAGAAGTGTACGAGCCTTTTTTGATACAAGAAGGTTTTTTGCAACGTACTGCACGAGGCCGTGTGGCACTTGAAAGAACCTATACACATTTGAAGGTGGAAAAACAAAAACCAACTTCTCAAGGGAGTTTGTTCAATGACGAAATTTGAGATCTTTAATACTCAGCCGAAGGCTTTGCGCCTGTCGGATTTTGATTTTGAGCTACCAGACGAACGCATAGCTCAATATCCAAGTGATAAACGCGGTGACGACCGCCTTATGCTTGTAGATAGCGCCAAAGGAACCTTTTCGCATCATCAATTTAAGGATATTAAAAAATTCTTGAAACCTACTGATTGCATGGTTTATAATAATACTAAAGTATTTCCCGCAAGACTTTTTGCTTACAAAGATAAAACCGAATCTGAAGTAGAAGTATTTTTATTACGCTCTCTGGAAGATCAGATCTGGGAAGTATTGGTCAAGCCGGCACGAAAAGTCCGCATTGGCAATAAATTACGTTTTACTGACACTATTTATGCCGATGTAATTGATAATACTATTTCGGGTGGACGAGTTATCCGTCATAATTGTTCAAAGACTACTTTTATGAAATATGTTATGGCGAACGGTAGATCACCCTTGCCGCCCTATATTCATCGTGAAAGTGAAGATCTGGATAAAGAACGTTACCAGACTGTTATGGCCAAAGAATTAGGCGCTGTTGCAGCTCCTACGGCAGGCTTGCATTTTACCGATAAGATCCTAAATGATATCGAGAAAAAAGGTACAAAGCTAACAAATGTAACTTTACATATTGGCTTAGGTACCTTCAGGTCAGTACAGGTTGAGGATTTGCGCCGTCACCAGATGGATTCCGAATATTTTAAAATAAGCAAGAAAACCGCATCTATGATCAATAGTACTAAAAAGGCCGGGGGTCGTATTGTTGCTGTTGGAACATCTACCGTCCGTTCTCTTGAATCTTCTTTGATCTCCGGACCTGATGTAAATCCCAAGGTCACCTGGACCGATAAATTTATATATCCTCCCTACGATTTTGAAGTTATTGATGCTTTGATCACCAATTTTCATCAACCAAAATCTACCTTGCTTATGATGGTAGCCGCACTTGCCGGTCATGATCTCATTATGGAAGCTTATGCAGAAGCCGTAAGAGAAAAATATAATTTCTATTCATACGGCGATGCGATGATGATCATTTAGTGAGGAGTAGAAAAAGACTACAAAGGACCGCGTTATCCCCAATTTGTATCAGTTGCTCGGTCCTTTTCTCTTTTCAGGCAAATTTTTTTATTTTGCTTTAAATAATACAAGAAATAGTATAAGATAAAGGGAACATGCACGCTTTCCCTTTACTTTATTTCATGATATATTTTTATTGGGACGCTTCAATTCTTTGCATAAACCTTCAAATTTGAGTATAATTAAAGAATGAAAAAACACGATCCAAAATTGACTATTATTATTCCCGCAGCGGGAGCGGGGAAGCGCATGAAGAGCGATGTTCCCAAGATATTACTGAAGCTGAAAGGTCAGACAATTCTTGAGCGCACAATCCGGGCTTTTTTTACTTATAAGCCTCAGGAGATAATCATTCCGGTATCGGCCGGGATAAAAGATGAGCTTGTAAAGATTATTGAGAGCTTGAATGCAAGTTTTCCGATAAAGATAGTTGACGGCGGAAAAGAGCGACAAGACTCGATATGGAATGCCGTGAATGCGCTTTCGCAGGACTGTGAAATCGTGGCCATTCATGATGCGGCCAGACCCTTTTTTAAGTCGGATATTTTTGATGAAGCTTATGAGTTATTGCAGGACTGCGCCGGCGCGGTAGCGGCGGTCCCCGCGACCTATACAATGAAAATAGCCCGCGATAGATCTGTTATTAACACACCCGACCGCAAAGAACTTTGGCAAGTGAACACACCTCAGATCTTCAACAGAGATATTCTTGTAAAAGCTTATAAACAGGCTTATGCAGATAATTTTTATGGAACAGATGATGCGATGTTATTGGAACGAATTGGTGAAACCCTAAAGATCATCGAAGATATTCCGGAAAATATAAAGATCACTCATCCCGGTGATATGGTTTTGGCAGAGCAAATTCTCAGCGGTGAAAAAGGAGCAAGTATGCAAAGAGTAGGACAAGGATATGATGTCCATAAATTGGTGGAAGGTCGCAAACTTATTCTTGGTGGTGTTGAAATCCCACATGAAAAAGGCTTAGATGGCCACAGTGACGCTGATGTGCTGATACATGTTATTATGGATGCTATTTTGGGTGCTGCTGCTCTTGGCGACTTAGGCAAGCATTTTCCTGATACAGATAAGGCATACAAGAATATTGATTCCATGTTTTTACTTTATGGCGTCCGGAAGCTTTTGGAAGTCAATCAATATACAATACAAAATATTGATGCAACACTTATTCTACAGGCACCTAAAGTAGCACCTTATATTGAAACAATGCGCAAGAATATTGCCGAAAAACTGGATCTTGATATTTCTCAGGTTTCGGTAAAAGCGACTACAGAAGAAGGACTTGGATTTACAGGTCGAAAAGAAGGTATTGCAGCCACAGCTATTGTTATGTTGAATTGTTAGAAACTCAATGGAATTATTTCACCAAATATTAGATCTATTTTCTCATCTTTCTCCCACTCATTATATTCTTTTAGTATTTTTGGCTTATTTGATAGAAAATATTTTTCCACCTCTGCCGGGTGATACTATGCTTGTGTTTTCAGCTTATATTTTTGGGATTTATTTTACACCCAAAGATACTATCTGGCTATATCTTTTTTCTGTTTTAGGTGCAATTGTTGGCTTTATGATCATGGTTTTTATTGGCAAGCGCTTTGACAGAGATTTTTTTCTTGGAAAGAACTATCGTTTTGCAAATTCCAAATTCATGCTTAAAAGCGAAAGACTCATGGCCAATTATGGTGCCTTGGTTATAATAGGACACCGTGTTTTCTTTGGAATGCGTCCTGTGATCGCCCTAGTCAGCGGGATGTCTAAGAAAAAATGGTATTTTATTTTAATTTATGTTACAATTTCCTCCTTAGCTTTCAATGCGGCTTTTATTGCTCTAGCTTATCTTTTAGGAAATAACTGGGCGCTTATTGAATCCGTTTTAAGTAAATATATGTGGTTTACTCTTGCATGCCTGATCGCAATTGTTGGGCTGTTTTTGTTCAGACAACAGAAAAAGACCTCATAGGTTTTTGGAAGTAAAAAGGCAAAAGGAAAAAGTCGAAGACTCGCCCTAGTCTTTTGGTCAGCCATAGCCTTCCTGAGCGACGAAGCCTTGGCGAAGTTGGTGGCGTAGGCTGAGGCGAAGGTGAGATAAATAGTAAAAAGTATCCCGATCTGTCTTTGTCCCGCTCCGATTTTTTGGTGTGAGAACTACGACCGATGATAGGGGTTAAATAAATTCTACAATTTCACAATTTCACAATTCTACAATGCCTACAATATTATATTCTATCTTTGTAATTGAAGTCACAATGATTAAATTAGGCAGCAAATATTTTGATCCAAAAAGGAGATTTCATGAGCGTAGTAACGCGTTTTGCCCCAAGTCCCACCGGCTATGTCCATGTAGGTAGCCAACGAACTGCACTTTACAACTATATTTTTGCTCGTCAACAAGGCGGAAAGTTCATTCTTCGTGTCGAAGATACTGATCAAAATCGCTATGTTGAAGGTGCTGTGGAAAATCTACTTTTTTCTTTGGAACAATTGGGCATAGAATTCGATGCGGGTCCGGGAAAAGAAGACGATAAAGGACCCTATTTTCAAAGTCAGCGTAATGATATTTATAATGCCGAAATTAAAAAACTCGTTGACAATGGTAAAGCCTATCGCTGTTTTTGCACTTCCGAAAGATTGGATGCCTTGCGCAAGGAACAAATGGAAAAGCAGTTGCCAACAGGTTATGATGGAAAGTGTCGGAATATTTCCAAAGAAGAATCCGATGAAAAAGCTAAATCAGAAAAATTTGTTATTCGTTTAAAAATACCCACTGAGGGATTATGCGAATTTCATGATCTCGTTCGTCATGATGTGAAAATTGCATGGTCACAAGTCGATGATCAGGTGCTGGTAAAATCCGATGGTTATCCCACTTATCATTTCGCAAATGTTATTGACGATCATTATATGGAGGTCACTCATGTTATCCGTGGTGAGGAATGGTTGCCCTCGGTTCCCAAACATTTATTTCTTTACGAATGTTTTGGTTGGACACCACCGCAAATGGTCCATTTACCTTTGCTTTTGAATGCTGATCGCTCAAAGCTTTCTAAGCGTCAGGGAGATGTAGCTGTTGAAGATTATCTCAAGAAAGGGTATACGCCCGAAGCTTTGAATAATTTTCTGGCTCTTCTTGGTTGGAATCCCGGTGGCAAGAATGAAATCTACAGTATGGATGAGTTGATCGCGGCCTTCGATATTCATAAGATCACTAAAGCAGGAGCTGTTTTTGATGTCCAGAAATTGAACTGGATGAACGCTCAGTATATTAAAAATATGGATGTTGATAAATATTTGGCCGAAGCTCGAAAATGGCTGGCGGATATAAAAGTCAACGAAGAAAAGCTGGACACAGCCCTTATGGCTGTAAAGACCTCACTTTCAACCTTTGCTGATATTCCTGAAAAGCTAAGTGTTTTTACCGGTGCTGCCGCAGACCCCGATGCTCAAGCTCAGGAAATTCTTGATCTTGATAGTACTAAGCAGGTCTTTGAAGCTTATGTTAAAAAGGTCAGTAAACTCAAAGACTTAAGGGTCGATGATTTTAAAACTGTCATGAAAGAAGTTCAAAAGGACACCGGTGTAAAGGGTAAATTTCTTTGGATGCCTGTACGCATTGGACTTACCGGCGACATGCATGGACCAGAACTTGCTTATATTGTGGAATATCTTGGGAAGCAGGAAAATATTAAACGAATATCTCCCTATATATAACTCTTTTATGAACAATTGAAAGACCTAGCATTGCTGTGTCTTTACTTTAAACGCAAAAATATATATGATATGAAAAGATCGTCTTTTTTTACAATGAGTGATGTAGCTTCTTCTACTACAAAAAGCTTGGTGCTTAAATCCTATGCTAAGCTCAATCTTGGACTTCGAATCCTGGGCCGTAGGCCAAAAGATGGTTTTCATATTTTGGAAACTATTTTTCAGGAGATCGATCTAGCTGATGAGATCAGGATAAAGGAAAAAAATCGCAGAGGTTTTTTAAGCGATAGATTTAAACTTTCTTGCAATATTCCTGAGATTCCAACAGATGAGAGCAATCTTGTAATGAAAGCTATTTTAGAAATGACTCCCTACTTGCCCGTAGATTTTGGCGCAGATATCCATCTCGAAAAAAAAATTCCATCGGGTGCAGGACTGGGTGGTGGTTCTTCTAATGCTGCAACAATATTGGGATGGTTGAATGAAAAAGCTAAGCTCGAAGAAAAAAAACTTAAAGATATTGCTGTATCCTTGGGAGCGGATGTAGCTTTTTTCTTAAAAGGCGGAACACAATATGCAAGCGGAATAGGGGAGGAACTGCAAGCAATTAAAATCCCGAAAAACTGGTGTGCTGTCTTAGTTTTCCCAAAAATACACATTTCGACACCTTGGGCATATAAGCAGTTAAAAATTTCCTTGACTGCTAAGCCAAAAAAAGCTATAATACCCAGCCTCTTGAAAAATGAATTCAATTGGCGGTTTTTTGAAAATGAATTTGATGTAGCAATCATACCATCATATCCGGAAATCGGTAAGATAAAAGAGCGTCTGCTAGAGTCAGGTGCTATCTATGCCGCTTTGTCGGGCTCTGGCTCGACTGTGTTTGGGGTTTGTGAATCGTGCGAGATAGCGAAGAATATGCTAGAGGTGTTTGAAAACGCCTGTCTGGCTTATCCAATATAAATCTTCGGGGGTCGTTCAATGGCAGGACAGTTGGTTTTGGTCCAACCGATCGGGGTTCGAATCCCTGCCCCTGAGCACGTATTAAAAAGCCTGAATAGGATATATTCAGGCTTTTTTTGTATAACAGGATACAAGGGAGTATTGCGATGATAAACAGTGGTTTAAGAGTGTTTTCAGGATCTTCGAATCTAAAACTGGCAAAAAAGATTTGTGAAGCTTTGGATGTTGAACTAGGCGCACTGACACGAAAGAAATTTTCAGATGGCGAAATCTGGGTACGTTTTGATGAAAATATTCGCGGAAAAGATGTGTTTATTATTCAGTCCACAGGTCAACCTGCAGATAATTTAATTGAGTTGTTGATCATTATTGATGCAGCTAAACGTTCTTCTGCCGGAAGGATCACAGTCGTTTTGCCTTACTATGGTTACGCAAGACAAGATAGAAAAGACCAACCTCGCGTTCCTATTTCTGCACGACTCTTTATGGATCTTATTGTTAAATCCGGAGCAAACAGGATTATTGCTATGGATCTTCACTCTATGCAGATCCAGGGTTATGTTGACATCCCATTTGATCACTTATTTTCCCGCCCAGCGCTCATGAAATATTTTCGTAGCGAGGGAATGTTCGATGATCCGGATCTGATAGTTGTAGCACCGGATATGGGATCTGTAGCTCGCTCTCGCTCCATTGCTATGTATATGCAAAAGGAGCTGGCAATTATCGATAAGCGTCGTGTAGGACATAATGTGGCTGAAGCGATGAATGTTATTGGTAATGTTAAAGGCAAGAAATGCCTTATTATTGATGATATGGCTGATACGGCAGGTACAATGGTGGCTGCGGCAAAGCATTTAAAAGAAGAAGGTGCACAGGAAGTAAACTGTGCCTTTACTCATGCGGTACTTTCCGGTCCCGCAATAGAACGTTTGAAAACATCTGAGATCAGCAGGATCATTACAACGGATACCATTGCATTACCCGAAGAAAAGATCTTGCCAAACATGGAGATCGTTTCTGTAGCTTCTCTTTTTGCCTCATCAATTAAGAGATCTCATATGAACGAATCTATTTCGGATCTGTTTTACGAGTTTAATGTAGAAAGTTAAAAGGAGTTTTATAAAATGGCAGAAATCATTTTAAAAGCAGAAGTCCGAGAAGGACTTGGAAAAGAAGCGAGTAAAAAGCTTCGAAAATTGGGCAAGGTTCCAGCTGTTTTCTATCAAAAGCAAAAAGCACAGGCTTTGCTGGTAAATGAACGTGAGTTTTCTCAGGTTTTGCGCTCCGGTGAGCAATTGATCGAATTGAATATTGATGGCAAAAAGAAAAAAGCCCTGATCAAAGACATTCAGTATCATCCCGTAACAGAAGCATTTGTTCACGTAGATTTTCAAGGTGTAAGCATGAGCGAAATCGTTCTGGTTTCTGTTCCCTTGGATTTCATCGGAACACCCGCCGGTGTTCGAGAAGGTGGTCAGATCGAAGTGAATGTTCATGAGCTTGAAGTTAGATGTAAAGCTTCAGATATTCCAAATAACTTGGAAATTAATATCGAGGCTCTTGATATAGGTGATAACTTACACGTTGCAAGTTTAGATTTTGGTGATATTGAAGTTGTATCATCACCTGAATTATTAATTGCATCCGTTGTAGCACCTAAGCTCTTTGACGAAGACGAAGAGGAAGAAGTCGTTGAAGGTGAAGAAGGCGCTGAAGAAAGCGAAGAAGAAACAGAGGAATAATGACGTGAAAGCTGTAATCGGTTTAGGAAATCCCGGAGTACGTTATCGTCGTACCCGCCACAACATAGGCTTTGAGCTTTGCGAAGAATTGGTAAAGCGCTATGGACTTAAGTTTAAGATGGGTAAAGGTGATTATATCTATGCGATCTCTGAAGAACTGGATACGGTTTTTGCGAAACCTATTACTTATATGAATAACAGCGGCATAGCCGTCAAAGATATTGTAAAGCGATATAATGTTAATATGGAAGACCTCATGGTCATTTATGATGACCTAGACCTTATGCTGGGCCGTTTTAAGATCAAAAAAAGCGGTTCCGGGGGGACTCATAATGGGATGCGATCAATTATTCGGCATCTTAGTTCTGATGGTTTTCCTAGATTGAAATTTGGTATTGATGTGGATGGACGCAGAGAAAGCGGATCTTCCGTTGACTTTGTTCTTAGCAATTTTTCCCGTTCCGAAAAGGAAGAGGTTGAAAACCTCATACCTAAAGCCCTTAATGCGCTTGACTGTTACATTACAGAGGGACTGGAAAAAGCCATGAATACCTATAATTAACCTATTTAAGCTTACAAAAGGAGAAACAATTGAGATATTACGAAATGCTTTTCATTGTTCATCCCAATTATGAACAAGACAGAATGGACGCCATCCTTGATGATGTCAAGAAAGAGATTACCAGCAAAGGTGCTAAGATCTTAAAAACAGACAATTGGGGCAAACGCAAATTGGCCTATTTGATCAATAAACAACGCTACGGTTCTTATGTATTAATGTACTTTGAAGCCGATCCTGAAATGATTCAGGGACTTTACGAATGGATGGAAATTCAGGCACCTATTCTTCACCAGATGGTAATTCGTTTGGAAGAAAAGCCTGAAATTTCAGAAACATCTGAAAACCCGGATTCATCATATTCTTCATCAAGACCTTCTCGCACTCCCAGAGCTACTCCTGTAAAGGAAGAAGCTCCTAAAAAAGAAGTTGTAAAAGAAGAAAGCTCAAAAGCTGAAGTTGTTGAAGAGGTCAAGGAAGAACTTAAAGAGGAAGCAGTAGTTGAAGAAACAGCAGCTGAAGAAGTTGTTGAAGAAGAAACTAAAGTTGAAGCTCCTGCCGAAGAAACAGCAGAAGAAAAAGGAGAATAATAATGGCTTTTTCATCAAGAAAAAAGATTTGCAAATATTGCGAAAATAAAAAAAACACGATCGATTATAAAGATTACAAAAACTTGAAACGTGCTATCACCGAACAAGGCAAGATTATCCCTCGTCGTGTAACCGGAACTTGTGCAAAGCATCAGAGAGAATTGGTAAGAGCGATCAAACGTGCACGTAATATTGCTTTGATCCCATACTCATACGATGTAAAGCAAAACTAATAGGAGAACAACATGAAAGTTATTTTAAAAAAAGATGTAGAAAAACTCGGCCTTGCCGGTGATGTTGTTTTCGTAAAAGATGGTTATGCTCGTAATTATCTAATACCTAATGGATTAGTTATTTGCGCAACACGTTCTAACATGAAAATTGTTGAAGAATTACAGAAAAACGAAGCAAAAAAAGCAAAAAAAGCTGAAAATGCTTCAATGGCATTGGCAAAGAAACTTAAAGATATCTCTGTAACAGCTACTGTAAAAGTTGGTGAAGATGATAAACTATTTGGTGCTGTCACTTCTCAAACTATTGCTGAGCTTCTTGCTGAAAAAGGCTTTGAGATCAACAAACATGATATCATTTTAGACGAAGCTCTCAAAGAACTTGGTGTTTATGATGTGCCTGTTAAAGTTGGCTCTGGCTTAAAAGCTGAAGTTAAAGTCTGGGTCGTAAAAGAATAATCCTTTCTGACTAGAAATTGGGATTTATATAAATAGGGCTGAACAATGTTCAGCCCTATTCTATTTACAGTATATTTATGACCCGAAGTTTATGATCTATGTTTTAAGTTCCAATTCACTCTTATACCGTTTACGACAGTTAACTGTTTAGCGATTATCGTTCATTATTTTACGATTTACGCCTTACATTTTCCATCATCACAGAACTGATCAAATAATCAGCGCTCTTTCTGTTCAGGGCCAGAGGGATATTCTTAAGAACGCAGATGCGAATAAGTGTTTGTATGTCGTGTTCATGACCATGTGGAGTGCGGGCATCAATAAGAAAAAAGACCATATCGATCTTACCTTGAAGTACTTCACTGGCGATAACAATATCACCACCATCCGGTCCATGCCCCAAAGCTTTAATTTGTAAACCGGTTACATTGTTAACCGCTTCGGATGTTCCTTTTGTACCGACTAAGTTGAATTTAGCTAGTGTATCTTTATTAAAAACAGCCCATTCGAGAGCATCTTGTTTTCTTGCGTCGTGTGCAATAATAGCTAATGTTTTCATGATTTTCCTTTTAAAATATTGATTTCTAAGATAAAGATCTTTAGTTAATTATTATGCAAGAAATTAGCTTGATATGCTCAACTTTGCAAGGGAAAATCTTTAAGCAAATCGTTGTATTTATCTCTGATCATGCCTAGAATATTTAATAGAACCCTTTGCATAAGCTCCCATCTAAGCATTTGTGGAAACATTCCTCTTTCCTTTTTTTTAATCTTTTGCTAATAAGCCTTTATAAGTAGCGATATTTGTATCGAAAAGAGAAATTTTCTCTCATACATCAGATAGTGTTAAATAATGCAAAGGGTTCTAATAATAAAACAAGCATCTTGAAGAAAAATAGCGTATGTTAATTTTAAGTATATAGCAAATTATATTTCAATCAGGAGTTAATATCTCTCATTGGATTACAGTTTTTGAACTGAGATAATTTGTTTTATATCAAAAAATATTTTAGGAGATATAATGTATAGTTTTAAATTGGGAGTTGTAGGTACTTCAAGAAAAGAAGATGAAAAGCGAGTTCCGATCCATCCTGAACATCTTAGTCGACTTCCGGAAGAAATACGCAAACGATTAATATTTGAAAAGGGATATGGCATTCCCTTTAGCTTGGATGATAATTTTTTTATTAAAGAGGCCGGGGGAGTTGCAACTCGCCATGAATTATTAGCTGACATTGCTTCGGTTATTATTCCTAAGCCCATGCCAGCTGATCTGCAAGAAATTCGTGAAGGCGGGTTAATATGGGGCTATCCGCATTGCGCTCAACAAAATGATATTACTCAATTGGCTATAGATCGTAAATTAACCCTTATTGCTTTTGAAGATATGTTTATTTGGTCTCCGACAGGTTATGTAGGTAGGCATACATTTTATAAAAATAATGAGATGGCAGGTTATTGTGCAGTTATTCATGCCTTACAGTTAAAGGGAATTGATGGACATTATGGTAATCAGAGAAAAGTGATTATTTTTAGTTTTGGTGCCGTCAGTCGCGGAGCTATTTATGCACTTAAAGCTCATGGATTTAGAGATATTACAATTTGTATTCAGAGACCGGATCATGAAGTTCGTGAAGAAATTCTTGATGTACATTATGTTCGTATTCGTGAAGGTGTAAATGATGAGGCCAGAATTGTTACAGTAGAACGTGATGGTACAGTAGAGCCTTTGTCCAAATTAATTAGTGAATCTGAGATTATTATTAATGGTATCTATCAGGATACTGACCATCCGATTGATTTTGTGACCGAAGAAGAAAAAGATATTTTAAAACCGGGGACTTTAATTATTGATGTTAGTTGCGATGAGGGGATGGGATTTTATTTTGCAAGACCTACAAGCTTTAAAGATCCAATACTCCAGATCGATGGTATTGATTATTATGCCGTAGATCACACGCCGAGTTATTTTTGGGAAAGCGCTTCAAGGTCAATATCTGCTGCCCTAATTGTTTACTTACCGGTAATTTTAGGAGGTCGTGAAAGTTGGATGAAAAATTCCACAATTCAGAAGGCAATAAATATCGATGCCGGTATAGTTAAAAAAGAATCTATTTTAACTTTTCAGAATCGCATGCCAGATTATCCGCATGATTTAATAAATAGTCAAAACACGCGGATCTTTCCCGAATGATGATGCGGTATTTAAAATTATCTACTTGGGATTGATGAAGGCGTCGAGGAAATGGCACCGACCTGTCCACAACTGGAAGGCGGCATTGAATCACTTTACTATACTTTTTGAAGTGCGTATGAGGAACTATGATTGAAAGACTGTTTACACAAAACTATGCACATGCCACCCTTCCATCTTCGCCAAGGCTACTATGGACATGTTATACGTCGCGGTAATCTATAATTTAATTTTTTTCTTCTTTTTGCCCTTTGTCCCTTTGTGGTACTTTAACATACGATCTTAGCGGCTTTGTGTGAGCCTTATTATATTTTTTGTGTCTTAATAATCTTTGTGTCTTGGTGTGAGGTAATTTCTCCGCAATATTACTTTTAAACCTCTTTACATTTGCGTAAATTTCCTAGGTATAAATTCTAAGTGGAGGAGACTGATCAATGCCGGCGTATATTGTAATGGGAGCACAGTGGGGTGATGAGGGCAAGGGAAAGATCGTAGATGTTCTTGCCGAAAAAATGGATATTGTTGTACGTTTTCAAGGTGGAGCGAATGCAGGTCATACTGTTATTCACGGAGATAAGAAATATATAACCCATATAATTCCATCCGGCGTTATTTCGGGTAGGTCCATCAATATTATCGGGAACGGTTGTGTTGTAAATCCCATAACTTTACACGAAGAAATGGAAGCCCTTAAATCGCAGGGCATTGTTTTTACACCTGAAAAATTTATTATTTCATCTTCTGCTCACATGGTATTACCTATCCATCAATACTTGGATAAAGCGCTGAATGAAAAGATTGGAACGACTGTTCGAGGTATTGGGCCGGCATATACCGATAAAGTTCAAAGAACCGGTATCCGCTGGGAATCTGCTTGCGACGGTAGCTTTGAAAAGCTTTATCGCGAACATCTCGATTTTGTTGAAAAAGTATATGCAATTGTTGATAAAGATGAAATGAACTCCCTGAGAAGTGGAGTTAAGGATCTTGTATTGGCCGTTGAACGTATGGCTCCTTTTGTTCGTGATGCTCGCTCTTTGATCGATGAAGCTGCTAAAAATAACAGTAAGATACTTTATGAAGGTGCTCAGGGGACTTTTCTGGATATTGATCATGGGACTTATCCCTTTGTTACATCTTCCAATACCAGCATTGGCGGCGCCTATACAGGAACCGGCGTTTTTCTCGATTTTGATAAACGGATCGCCATCATGAAATCTTATACAACCCGCGTGGGTGAAGGTCCTTTTCCAACCGAACTCTTTGATGCCAATGGAGAGAAACTCCGCGTAAATGGAAATGAGTTCGGAGCAACGACCGGTCGATCAAGACGCTGTGGTTGGTTGGATCTTGTTTTGCTTAAAGAATCATGTATGATCAACGGATTTAATTACATTGTTTTTTCTAAAATAAGTTGTCTTTCAGGTTTTGAGACCCTGCAAGTTGCTGTTGACTATAATCCTGATGGGAATCCTGTGTACAAGTCTTTTCCAGCCTGGGATGAGGATGTTACCGGCTATACAGAATATGAAAAACTTCCGGAAAATTGCCGCAAATATATTGAGTTTGTAGAGGATTATCTGGGTGTTCCTATTGGTATTGTTTCAACAGGTCCGGATCGCGACCATGTAATCCAACGCAGACCAATTTTTGCTTAAGAAATAGATTCAGATCGATTTATTGAGACTTTGTAGCTTTATTGTAAATTTTTATTTAAGCTTTTCTTCAGCTACAAATTTCCTGTATGGATTTAGACCGTCGAATACATACTTGTGTTTTATTTCATTATCTATATAATATTCAGCCATGAGCTTGCCTAATCCCGGACCTAACATAAATCCCTGACCGCACATTCCAACTGCCAGAAGATTATTTTCCATTTTATTGCTCATACCAACAAGAGGAAAACCGTCGGGTGTCATAGGATATAATCCACGCCAGGTCCGACGAACATATAAGTTTCTGAGTCGTGGATATATTTCTATCATGCGTTTTACGACCTGAGGTAAAAAGGCGGAGGTGCTATCACGATCTGTTCCGCTGATAGGAGGCAGGGGCGTAATGCAAAAGATGATCTGTCCTTCGCGATTTTGGTAGAAATAATAATTCTGAGACTCTGCAACAGGGCGGATGTCCACGATCATAGGATCAAAAAAGGATTTAACCGGCTGAGTGATCCCGGCTTCGTGAGATTCAGGGAAAACAGGGATATCTTCCCCACTCATTTTAGCAATGTCTTTAGCATAAGCTCCGGCACAATTAATGATCATTCCTGCGGAATACTCATTCTTGTTAGTCACGACTTTATTGATCTTTGTTCGATCACATTTCATATCAACAACAGATTCCCGGAAAAAATATTCGGCACCGGCTTTTCGACTTAGCTGATAGTATGCATCCGCAAGCATCATGGGTGAAGCAGAGCCATCGCCGGGCGAATACGTGCCACCACGTAAATTTTTAGTATTGATCCCCGGTATAAGTGTCTCAGTTTCTTTTGGGCTGATCCAGCTAATATTAACTTCTAATTGATGCTGGATCTTGAGTAATTCTTTTAAAGTTATTTCATCTGCTTTGGTATAAACGGGGTAAAAATAGCCACCCTGTTTCCATTGGACATTGTAGCCATGCTTTTTTTGCATACTAGAAACAAGTTCAATGCTTTTTAATGAAATAGCGATTTTTGAGGGATCTGAATGTGTAGCTCGAATTCCGCCGATGGCGCTTTTATTTTCTCCCTGACCCGGAGAAGCTTCTTTATCGATAACAGCGACTTTCAGACCTCGTTTAGCGAATTCATAAGCTGTTGCTAATCCAATGGAACCTGCTCCAATCACAAGAATATCATAATTTTTCATATCAGCTCTCGTTAATCTCTTCGTTGATCAGTGCCTGTAGAGGGATCTCAACTGAACTTGGCCTGGGTCGTGGCAGATAAACATCTTTAAAGTCTATATCCATACTTTTAAAGATCCTAGGAAGAAGTAAACTACAATTATTACCGCCGCAAGCACCCATGCCTACACGGATATTTTTCAGTTGATTTATATCGCGTACCTTATGTTCAAGAATGTAATCTTTGACTTCTTTTACGGTGAGCATTTCACAGCTGCAAACAATGGCATTATCAGGAAAGTAATTTATGGAAGCATCTTTTTCAGCTTTAATGATCTGTTTATCCTGAATTCTAATCCCGGCGATGATCTTAGCATTTTTCAATGAACACCGGAGGCTTAGAAGTGTTGTCCGTGTTTTTTTATCGAAACGAATTTTGAGTACTTCGCCATCTTCAAGGTAATCACCATTGATATTGCAGAGTGCCAATTTCTTGCCTGCTTTAAAATCTACAAGAAATTCATAGGGCAACACGATCTCGGCTTCTGTTCCCGAGATCTTTTTTGCCAGAGAAATAGCAAGTCCCGGGCAAATTGTTACACATTTCATGCAGCCAATACAGTCACCATGATATTCGGGTACATCCATAATATTTCCTTTGCGTTTATGCAAAGAAATGGCATTGACAGGACAAATGGTTTCACAGGGATTACAAGGGATCTCTTGCAGGCAATGGATCATTGGTTGATACTTTTCAGTAAGCGGAATATTTTGCTTGGGATAAATATTTCCGGGGTGAGACTTTAAAATTTCAGCTTTACGGTAAAGATCTTCATCGATTTTGATATTCTTGCCTAGTTTCTTAGCCATTTGAAGACCGGCAATATGACCACCGAACATGGCAGAAGAAGCTTCGGCGATCTCATCGGCATCACCGGTTTTTACTGTTGGAAAAGCGAATTGCTCCGCCATATTAAAAAAACTATCAATGGGAGCAAGGCCTACTGCAATAAGCAAAGTATCGACTTTAAAAGTTTTGGCTGTCTCAAGAATTGGCCTATTATTGTCGTTGATTTTAGCAATAGTGATCTTCTGAAGTTTATCATCACCTTCGGCATGGAGAATTGTGTGTTTCATATATAAAGGAACACCCATGCGCTTGATCTTATCGGCATGTACTTTATAAGCACTGGGTTCAGGAAGAATATCACAGATACCTTTGACTTTTATTCCAGCCTGTAAAGCATGATAAGCAGCGATCAGACCGACATTTCCAGAACCAACAATAAATATTTCATCCGAAGATTTAACTAGGTCGCGATTGACAAGAGTTTGAAAGGCGCCGGCACCATAAACGCCGGGTAAATGATTTCCCGGGAAAATAAGAGAGCGTTCTCTGGCACCTGTAGAGATAATTATTCCCTTAAAATCCACTAAATGATAGGCCTTATTCTCGACAAAAAGACCTGCCTTTTTATCTTTAAAAATGCCTGCGACCATGGTATCGCACATGATTTTTATATTTTTATGTGCTTTGATCTTATTTTCAAGGATCTTTGCAATTTCATGTCCACGGGTTCCGGCATAACAATCTTCCTTTGAGCCGAAAAATTTATGTGTTTGTAATAAAAGCTTTCCACCTAAGTTGGACTTATCATCGACTAGAATAATCTTGAAATCCATCTCCGCCAGCTCTAATGCAGCTATAAGTCCCGAAGGACCACCACCTACGACGAGTACATCACAAGAATGATGGATGTTACGGTGATCTCTAAGTTCATGATCTTTAATGGGAAGTTCGGACAGACCTTCTAGTCTGCGTATATCCATGCCTTCATTTAAAGGAGTGACACAAGATTTCATAGGCATGCCATTGATCAGCACAGTGCAATGAGAACATTGTCCATTGGCACAAAAAATACCCTGAGCGGCATTGTTTTTATGGTGATGAGAAAAAACGTGTATATTATTGGCAATTAAAGCCGAAGACACTGCCTGGTCCTTAATACCTTGATATTTTTCCCCATTGAAAAGAAAGTGAACGAGTTCACTTTCTTTTACCTGAAGAATTGGGTGATCGAATAATTTTCGCATTGCTTACCTTAAAAAATCACAATAATTTACTCATAAATTGTCCATTAGTCCTAATATTTTTTTATACAGTTAAAAGATCAAGAAGCTCGCAAAAATACTTCAACATAATCCGATTTATAAAGTTTGGCTCAAACTCGCAAAATTTTTGAGCCAAACTTTCTCCCCCGTGCATCTAAATCTTGGTGACATTGCCGCCTAAGCTGAGCTTCTCGTTTCTAAGTATAATTAAATGACAAATGTAAAAACAGTTATGGAAGCCTAGAGTTATACTTATCTGGGAATGCTCTTTATCAGTTTCCTTTAGTTTTATAGCTAAAAAGTCGGAAAAAGAGTGAAAAAGCGAATAGAATAGCATGAATTGGTAAAAAAAACTTATAAAATGACGAAAAAACATCTATATTTAATAAGTATGTAATATATACCTGATAGGAAATAGAATGCAGACTAAGAAGAGTTTACTAATTATTGAACAAGATTCGCGTCGCGCATTAGAAATTAAACACGACGTGCACACTCTTTTCAATAATATTCATACAGTAAATTCAATTTTAGAAAGCGTACTGGCTATAGATAACAACAATTATGATGTCCTGATTGTAAATCCATTTTTTTCTGATGGACATGGTAGAACATTTGTTGAAGAACTTCATAAACAAAATAAACTTGCCAATACTCCCATTATTGTTGTTTCTTCTTTACCGGCTCAATGGGTAAAAGAAGATTTTTATTCTCAGGGAGCAAATTCGTATTTTGAAATGCCCTATGATAAAGATGAATTTTATCAAACACTTAAGGATATTCTTCAGCGAGTTCCAAAATACCCGGTCATTGATGGCAGTAATGCCATTACAGGTTTTTCTTCTCGCGAAAAATTTGAACAGGATTATTTACTCGACCAAAAGATAGTAGCTACAAGCGATAGAGAAGGTATACTTGGTGTAATTTCACCGGATGGTATTGATAATATTATTCGTGATCATGGTTTAGAAACCGGAGATATGCTCTTGGGGGAAACTGCACGATTAGTAAGAGAAATGTGTTGTGACGACTTGCAGGCAGTTTCTTGGACTCATCGTAGCATTGTCTTTGCAATCATGGATAAACCCCTGGATGTGGTCCAAAACGGCTTAGAAAATTTACGCCAAAAATATATGCAAAATATGAAGCTTATTACTAATAATGAAAAATCTCCGGGGTTTCATGCAATTCTCAGTCCAATATTAGCAGAAGTGTCTTTAGAAGAGCGTCTTTCATTAATGTTCAATAAACTGCTTAATATTGCTAAGGATCCCAATGAAGCGCCCATTCAATTCATATCCTTGATAAAATCCAGCAAAAAACATATTCTTATTTCAGATCCCGATGAGGTTTCTTGTTCCTTAATTAAGCACCGCACTAAGCGAGATGGATATATTCCAACTTGTTTTTCACATATATCTGAAGTCTTTACCAAAGTGGGCACCGATGATATAGCTGCAATTTTAGTAGATACAATGGCTAGGGGTGGCGGTATTAATATGGTCAAGGAGATTAAAAGTTTTGCTCAACTAAAAGATGTACCTGTAATAATCATGAGTCGATTTGGCCATGAAAATGAAATTGCAGATGCTTTTGATGTTGGAGCGCAAGATTATTTATTAAAGCCTTTTTCAATGGTAGAGCTATCTTCACGAATTAAAAAGCTAGAAAATTGATAATGAAATTATGAACAAAATATTGACATATCCGGCACAGTTACTAGACCAACAGAACCAACTTTCTATTGTTGTGGTCTATTTAGTTCTTTTCTTGATTCTGCTTTTTATTTTGATCACTTTTTCTTTAATTATTGTTACATCCTTTCTTCGTATTAAAAATATTACCAAAGCCTATTGGCAAAAAAAACTGTATGCACATTGGGATTCTGTATTTCTTGCACTTATTGATGAAAAAATTTCTTGCAAAGAGGCTTTTGATAAAATTAGACGTCGTGATAGTATTGCTTATTTAATGTACTTAGAACGATATATCTCCATGCTAAAAGGCAGGGAAAAAGTTCATTTGGTCGCTCTTGGACGAATGTCTTCAGAAAAACTGCATCGTTTGGTCAATAGTTCCCAACGAAGGCGGAGATTATACGGCATTCATTTTTTGTCGCTTTTCCATCCTGAGGAACAAATAAGTTATTTGCGTTATGATAAAAACGATATTGAGTTTTCCCTGACGATGATCAGGGAGTTGATAAAAGTGGATAAGTATGAGATCAAGGAGCAATTGCTCAGGATTTTATTTAAGTTTAGGTATGTAAGTCCTGTTTATTTGAGTATAATTATGGCAGAGATGGGGTCAGAGATCATACCCCTATTGGTTATGGTCATTGAATATGAAAGGAATGATCCATTTAAACAGATGGTAGCAATGGAAGCTTTAAGACGTCTGCATTATTCCAAGGGAGCGGAGCTTTCCAAATATTTATTGGAAAATACCATGTATCCTCTGGTAGCTATTTCTTGTTTAAATTTTATTGAGGATATGGGTGATGAGTCGCATCAACATATTGTAAAACTGTATATGAAACATTCTAATCCATTAGTACGTTCAGCAGCGGCTCAGGCTTATATTGCTATTACTCCAAACTTATCAGAGAAGGATATCATAGCTTTCTTTGATGATGAATCTGTAGTTGTGGCTGTTAAAGCGGCCAGAAAATTAAAGGATAAAGATCTTTTACCTTATGTTTCTGTGGGTAAGATGGATTATTTAAAATGGGGTATTGTATATAAAAGAATGGTGTTCTAATGGAAAAATTTTTCAGTCAAATTATTTTTTGGTTTAATATTGTTGTGTTTTTTTATTTTGTAACACTTAATATCTGGTATTTTACTCTAAGTATTTTAGCTTATCGCGGTTTAAAAAAATATATGTTGCGCTTAAGTGTGGTGAATCCTAATGATAGATTGTTGAATCGAAGTTTACCACCGGTAACCTTATTAACTCCCGCCTTTAATGAATCTGAAAATTGTATTTCTTCTGTTAAAAGTCAAATGAAGATACAGTATCCCGATATGAGGGTTCTTTTTATCAACGACGGCTCAACAGATGATACACTCGAGAAAATGATCAAAGAATTTGAAATGGTGCCGGCCTTTTTACCACAGACGTCATTTTTAAAGACACAGGCCGTTAAAGAAATATATCGTTCTGCGACCAAATCTAATCTTTGGTTGATAGATAAAGAAAACGGGAAAAAAGCCGATGCATTGAATGTGGGCATCAACTATTGTCAGACACCTTTGTTTTGTGCCATTGATAATGATTCGATGCTGGAAGAAGATTCTATTGCTCGCGTAGTAATACCTTTTATTGAAGATACCCGAACCATTGTTTCCGGTGGTATTATTCGAATGGCAAATGGATGTACTTTTGAGGATGGTCATATTACTAAGGTGGGACTGCCCAAAAATATTCTCGCAAAATTTCAGGTGATGGAATATCTTAGAGCATTTTATGCCGGTCGAATGGGCTGGGATGTACTAGATGCATCATTAATTGTATCGGGTGCTTTTGGCGTTTTCCGTCACTCAATTGTGGTAGCTGCAGGTGGTTACCGGAGCCAAACCATTGGTGAGGATATGGAATTGGTTGTTCGCCTCCATAAATATTGTGGTGATAATAATATTCCTTACAAAATCCGTTTTGTACCGGATCCTGTTGCCTGGACAGAAGGTCCTACAACAGTGAGAACTTTGGGGAGACAGCGAGATCGCTGGCAACGCGGACTTATTGATTCTATCATGCTTCATATTTCGATGTTATTCAGACCGCGGTATAAAAAAGTAGGTATGATCGCCATGCCATTTTATTTTTTCTACGAAATGTTAGGTCCTCTAATTGAAATGCTAGGTTACCTTCTTTTCTTTTTTCTTATTATTATTGGCCGTGCTTCGTCACTTTATATGATTACATTCTTTTTGGTGGCTGTTATTTTGGGCATGTGTTTATCGGTCTTTTCTTTGGTGCTTGAAGAACTGAGCTTTCACCGCTATCCGAAATTTTCGGATCTTTTGAGATTAATGGGAATTGCTCTTATTGAGAATTTAGGATATCGCCAATTGACTTCTTGGTGGCGAATCAAAGGAACTTGGTCTTATGTGAGAAAAAAACAAAATTGGTATTAATATGAAAAAGATTTTTTTGGTAATTTTAGTCTTATTTACGTTTCTATCTGCTGCCTCAGATTATGAAAGTCAATTTGAAGCAGGTAGAAAATTATATTATGCGGGCAATAAGGATGAAGCTCTGGAAATATTTCAGGAGATCATTAAGGAAAATCCTGATGATGTTGATGCTTACTTGTTTCGTGGGAATATTTTTGCTCAATTAGGCTATTATGAAATAGCTATTGGTGATTTTACTCATGTTCTTCTTTTGGCCCCTTTATATTTAGATGCACTTATATCAATGGCAAAAAGCTATTATTGGTTAGGTGATTATGAAAATGCGAAATTAAAAGTGCTTGATTGGATATCAAGGGAACCTGAAAATCCAGAGGCCTATATTTTAGCAGCAGAAGTAGATATTGCATCTTATAATTTTGTTTCGGCAAGACATTACCTGGAGCTTGCAAGTAAATATGGTGCAGATCCTAAGAAGATCGAAGAATTACTGAAAAAAATAAATATGCCCATAATAAAAACTGATTGGTCGCTTGGTGTTTTTTATGAATATCTTTTTTTAAATACGGAAGCTCCGGATTGGAAACATTTTAAAGCTTTTGTAGAACACGATTTTAAAAAAATTCTTGTATCAGCCGAATTCTCACGCTACTCCAGATATGATCTTCATGATAATGCCCTGGCTATTGATGCCTACTTTGATGTCTGGGAAAAAGCTTATATGAATACTCGTTTGCAATTTGGACTTTCAGGCGAATTTTTGCCGGTTTTTGATATGACAGTTGAATTATTTCAGGCATGGGGAACTCGTTGGGAACCGGCTATAGGTTACAGAATGATGAACTACGATTCTATAGCAGCTCATATTCCCTCAATAGCCATTGCGACATATCTTGGAGAATTTTATATTAGAGATAAGCTATCTTTTATTTATAGCGGAAGAAGTAGCTGGCAAAACCAGTTCACACTTAGATATTTTATAGATGAACTCAATACCTATCTGCAGTTAATGTCTGTAATAGGTACTGATTTTAATGCTTTTAATAATGAGTGGACAAACAGTACTTCATTGGCTTTTAGTGGCTCTTGGGCAATAAATAAGAATTATCTTTTAAGCGGCGTACTTTCCTGGACTAAAGATGCATATAATACACAGCGAACAGGCGGGTCAGTGGGCTTAAGTTATTGCTGGTAAGCAGATCGACCATAAAGACAAGATTATTCCCCGATATTCAAAAGGGCTGAGCTATGTTCAGCCCTGTTTTTTTTAATTTAAAACTGTGGGTGACTTTCTATTCTTGCCTTGTAAAAAAATCTCAATTATGTTAGATTCCGATGAATTTTATAAACACAGCGGAGGGAACAGATGATCACAAAAGAAATGGCATTACGATATCACGCAGAACCGGTAGCCGGGAAATTAACTGTCAGAGCCAGTAAAAGGTGTCAAACACAAGAAGATCTGAGTTTGGCCTATACACCTGGAGTTGCAGATCCTTGTTTGGAAATTGAAAAAAATCCCGAAGATGTATATAAGTACACTAATAAAGCTAATCTTGTTGCCGTAATCTCAAACGGAACCGCAGTATTAGGTTTAGGTGATATTGGCCCCCTAGCAGCAAAACCCGTTATGGAGGGAAAGGGTGTTTTGTTTAAACGTTTTGCCGACATAGATGTTTATGATATAGAATTGAATACAAAAGATCCCGATGAGATCATCACTATAGTTAAAGCTATGGAAGCAACTTTTGGTGGAATCAATCTCGAAGATATCAAAGCTCCTGAATGTTTTTATATAGAACAAAAATTAATTCATGAGATGAATATTCCGGTTTTTCACGATGACCAACATGGAACGGCAATTATTTCGGGAGCCGCACTATTAAATGCTTGCGAGATTCAGGGCAAAGATCTGAGTAAAGCAAAAATTGTGATATCGGGGGCCGGTGCAGCTGCTATTTCTTGTGCTAAACATTATGAAGTTTTGGGCGCAAAGCATGAAAATATCATGATGTGCGACAGCAAGGGTGTTATACATAAAGATCGTGAAGCCCAATTAGATGATATAAAAAAAGAATTTATGTCCAATGCTAAAGCTAAAACCCTGGAAGAAGCCCTGGAAGATGCTGATATATTCATGGGATTGTCTGTGGGCGGTCTGCTTAGCGGAGATATGATAAAAAAGATGGCTAAAAAACCGATTTTATTTCCTATGGCAAATCCTGTGCCTGAAATTGATTATGAAGCTATTTTACAAGTCCATCCTGATGCTATTGCCGGAACAGGACGCTCAGATTATCCAAATCAAGTGAATAATGTCCTCGGTTTTCCTTTTATATTTAGAGGAGCATTGGATGTGCAGGCCTCTGAGATAAATGAGGAAATGAAAGTTGCCGCCACGCGGGCTTTGGCAGATCTTGCAAAAGAAGATTGCATAGAAGAAGTTTCAAGAGCATATGAAAATGAGACTTTTAGTTTTGGGCGGACATATGTCATCCCTAAGCCCTTTGATCCTCGAGTTTTGATCAATGTATCTTATGCTGTTGCTGAAGCCGCAATTCGCAGTGGCGTTGCCAGAAAAAAAATTGATCTGAAGAATTATCAAAATGAGCTTAAACAGCGTTTAAATAATATTCGAAAATTATAGGCCATTTATTGTTTTTAATTGATCGGAATTCTCTCTATAATAAGTATTAAGACTTAAATGTAAATAAAAAGAACACAGAATGATCAAAAAAACAAAGGATCAGTATAAGCAAAGCAAATATTCACATTGTTGTGGCAGAAAAGTTCTATTATTATGTTTTCTGTTTTTGTTTTCGACTGGCACACTGTTTGCAGATCTCTTTGAAAAGAAGATCGATGAACAAGTAGGGGGTCTTTCTAATGTAAAGAAAGTCTTGATTATTAATTCCTATCATCAGGGGCACTATTGGACTGATAGTGTAACACGCGGAATATTAGAAACATTGAAGTCCAGTAAATATGATTTTGAATTTCATATTGAAAACATGGATACTAAGCGAATATATAATGCAGCATCTTCGAGAAGAATTCTTTCGAGCAAGCTGGATTCCTATCCTGAAGGGTATTTAGACCTGATTATTGTTTCAGATGACAATGCTTATGAAGTATTATCACTCTTGGATTACAGTAAATATAAAATTCCCATTGTTTATTGTGGGCTTTCCAAAGAATTAGATGTAAATCTTGATTCATCTGAAGTGCTTGTGGGTGTAGATGAATATTTACCATTTAAAGAAAATATTGATCTGGGTCTTAAATTATTTCCTGCTACAGATAAGCTAGTTATTATTACAGATAATTCTACAACAGGAAAATTACAGCGAAAACTTGTCGAAAAAGCATTAAATCAAATAGAAATTGACCCCGGACTTGAGGTTGTCTGCTTGGATGCTTTAGATGGAATGAATACAATTGAGATGATGAAATATCTTTCTGATCTTCCTGAAAATGCATTTGTGATCTTATCTATCTGGCAGATTGATGGAGATGAACGATTTTGGGATCCTATAAAATATTATCCTGAATATGCTAAAGTGAGCGCTGCTCCAATTCTAACAGTTGCAGATCTGGGTGTAGAGAATGCTTTTTTAGGTGGTTTAGTAACACAGGCATATAAACAAGGAGAATTAGCAGCTGAACTAGGACTCCGAATATTTGATGGTGAAGTTATAGCCGATATTCAAAGGGTAAAAGGTCCAAACAAATATATATTTAATTCTCAGGAATTAAGGCGTTGGGGAATATCTAAAAAACAGCTTCCTTCAGAGGCTGTTATTGTTAATAAAACCTTGAGAGTATATGATGAATTTCGATTTTTCTTTTTTCTGACCTCTGCTTTGATCTTAATTCTATTTGTTTTGTTTTGGGTTTTATTTATCTACCATATTCGCTATAAATATTATATAAAACAGGGTGCGGAACTTGCATATAAAACAAAATTATATTCCGAACGGTATCGCTTAATGTTCGAAGACTCTAATTTGGCTATTGTTATTTTTGAACTTGAAACCGGAAAGGTAAGAGCATATAACGATAAGGCCCAAAAATTATTCGAGATACCTAAAAATGAATTTGATGCTTTCACTCTTATAAATTATTTACCAAAATATGAAGAGCTTTCAAAGGATATTGAGACTCTTGTTAAAGAACCGCTGGATATTAGCTTATGGAAATGGGATGGTTCTCTCTTTTATGCACAGGTAATTCTTAATCTTCTTGATGAAGAAGATATGACAATTGTTTATGCCATTATCAATGATGTTACTTTAAGAAAAAAACAAGCTGAAGAAATCCGTGTCAGCAAGGAAAGACTAAGCGAATCTTTATTGAATTCCAAAAGTTCATATTGGGAATGGGATTTAGTGAGTGATCTTGTTTATAAGGATAAGAATTTTTGGGTAGCACTTGATATAGATCCAGAGAATATTAATAAAGAGCCATCTCCAGCAAGCTATTATTTAAGTTTTATACATCCTGACGATTTAGAAGTTATAGGGAAAAAAATAGAAAGTGGAAAGCGCGGAGAAAGTGATAATTTTCAATATGAATTAAGAGTGTGCCAGCCCGGAAAAGTAACCTGGCTTGAAGTTCGTGCGTATTTTACTAAAAAGGATAAAAAAGGTAAGCCGACCGCTATGCATGGGTTTATTATGAACATTGATGATCGTAAACTTGCCGAACAAGAATTAATTAAGGCCAAAGAAAAAGCGGAAGAATCCGATAAATTTAAATCTTCTTTTATTTCTAATATTTCTCATGAGATCAGAACTCCCTTAAATGGAATTGTAGGTTTTTCAAATTTATTGGGACGCGATAATCTTTCTTTAGAAGATAAACGAAAATACCTGACTTTTATTAATAAGAATAATGATCTTTTATTGAAATTGATCAATGACATTCTTGAAATATCAAAAATTGAATCAGGTGCCTTACTTATCAAGAAGGAATCTTGTAATTTAATAGATTTTTGCAAAGATATTCTTGAACAAGAAAAAAGAGACCTTAAGCCTACACTTACACTGTCCTTGAGCGAAGTTCATAATATCAATGTACAAACGGATAAAAAAATATTATCCGAAATTGTGAGGAATTTAATTTCTAATGCTAAAAAATTTACAGAGGAAGGTCGTATAGAATTTGGCTTTAAGTTAATAGACGATTTTATCCAATTTCATGTTAAAGATACCGGAATAGGTATAGAAAAAGATATGCAGGAAAAGATTTTTGAACGCTTTTTTCAGGTAGATGCCTTTGATACAGGCACAGGACTTGGATTAGCGATCACGAAAAGTGCTGTTGAAACCATGGGTGGAAAAATATGGCTGGAGTCAACTTTTGGCAAAGGAAGCACATTTTATTTTACCATGAAGTATGAAAAAGCCAAGATAAATATGCTTGATGTTGAACCGGGTGAACATTTAAAAAAACATGAGATCCTCAAGACTGAAAAGAATAAAACGATTTTAATTTTAGAAGCCGATGAAAGCACCTTTATTCTTTTAAATGTTATTCTAAATGTAAAATATAAGGTCATCCGGTCAATAGATATTAAAAGTATGAAAATAAATATTCGTCGATATGTTCCTGATCTGATCATTGTAAATATGGGAACAGATGATCTTTCTATAGATCAGATCAAAAAAGATCATAAAGATCTGCCCCTAATTGGTATCTATGAGCACAGTGATGCAGTTTTTACCAATAATAATCTAGATGATGATTTATTAACATATATCACAAAGCCCATTAATGTTAAAGTTCTGATGGATGTTTTGGATAGAGAATTAAACTGATTACATACCTAATTCATCTGCTATCGAAGACATTGCATCTATAGAAAGTGTGATGAACTCATTGAGTTCCATATTTGCATGATCTGCTGCTTCTCTGATTAGATCTCTATCTACTTTTGCGGCAAAGGCAGGAGATTTAAATTTTTTCATAATGGATTTTGTTTTAAGACCCTCGATTTTTCCGCCGGGTCTGAGAATAACATAAGCGGAAATAAGTCCCGTAAGGGTTTCTGCCCCGGATAGAATGAAATCCAGTTGACTTATACGCTTGTAGCCGTGATCTCCAAAACCCTCAACATGAGCCATGATAGCCTGAAACAACTCCGGAATATCGTAGCCTTCATTTTTAAGAATATCGACTGTACGACTTCCATGTCTGTTCATGTTGCCATTTATCTCATCAAGGTCCAGATCATGTAGAAGTCCGCAAATACCCCAGAAGTCTTCATCTCCGCCAAGTTTTTTTGCCATGGCTTGCATGATTACCTCGCTTTCGCGCGAGTGAAGTCGTAGATAGTCAGTTTTTAAATGTCTCTCCAATAGTTCAAGTGCTTCCGGCCGTGATATTGATTTTTTCATGATCAGCTCCTTTATTATAAAAAAATACACCATAATTATTAAAAGAACCCTTAGTATAAGCTCTCATCTAAGCATTGGCGGATAAAACTCCCTTTTCTTTTTTAAGGCTTTTGCTAATATTCCATGATAAGCAGCCATATTTGTATCGAAAAGAGAAATTTTCTCTCACAAATCAGACAGTGTTAACTTATGCAAAGGATATGAAAGAGGAAAAGAGATTTTTTTAGTCTAAGAAATTAAGTTTCGCCAGCTAAAATTAATTACTGTTTGCGAATGCCTGAGAAAAATTGCAAATTATTAGCATATTTTTGGGTATAAATAGTATAAAGGTTTTATATGAAACGAATTCTTGCAATGCTTACTGTCATCCTTCTTGTTAGCTCTTGCTCAAGTTCAATGCCGGAATGGTATCTTGATAGAGATAATTATTTTCCTGAGAGTGACTATCTCTGGGCCAAGGGTTGGGGGGAGACTCCTGAGAAAGCAATTGAAGATGCCATAATCGAACTTTCGAGGATCTTTGGAAATAAGCTAAGTGTTGAAAAAAATGTTCTGGAGCGCTACGAATCAATATCTGATTCAAAAGATCAGGATATGTATGAAAGTTATTATGAGTTTTCCACGGAGTTCGCAACATTTGTTTCAAATCAAAATCTGGTAAATGTCCGCTATAAAGATCCTGTCCGCGAAGGTAGGAATAAAACATATTTTACCATTGCTTATCTTGAACGCGATAAAACGGCAAGTATTTTAATGAATAAACTAGCAAGAATAGAAGAAGATGTAGAGTTTAATTTAAAAGCCGGCAAGAATAGCCATGATCTCCTTGAAAAATATCGTTTTCTGAATACTGCCTGGTTGACTTCAGCTAAGGCCACGATGTTGCAAGAACAGCTGGATGTATTAGCTCCGGGAATAAAAATAAGAATGAAATACAAGCTTGATGAACTGGCACAAATGAAAGATAAAGTGGCTGAACAGATCTCTTTCAATATTCGCGGAAAAAACATTTCGGATCGTCAAATAAAACAAGCCTTAGGCAAGGTGATCAATGATAATGGTTTTAAGCTTGTTGATACTGAGGCCATGATGACCCTTGTTTATTCTGTAAACATGGAAGAACTTGATCTGCATCGTGATAAGCTTGTATTTATTGCGTGGAATTTTGATATAAAGCTTAGTGACTGGAAAAAACAGACCCTCTTGTCTTTGTACAAGCAGGGTAAAGAAGGCTCTTTGGACATTTATAATGCAAAAACACATGCTGTTAAACATATTCAGGATTATATCGATACGGAATTCAGAGAAGAATTCAAAATCTTTTTTGATCAGCCGAAAAAAGAAAAATAGCCCTAATGCTAAATAAGAAATTTGCTTTTTTATATTATTAGCTCATATATCCTTCAACAATCTTTTGCAATTTGTCCTATTTTTAATTAGACTTCGAAGTAAAATTTTGAATAATCGTGTAAGGAGAAAAACATGAATTTACATTGGCTTGATATCTCTGTTATCCTTGTCTTTTTCTTAGTGATATTTGGCATAGCTGCTTATTACTCAAAAAAAGCATCTCAGGGAACAGATCAGTTTTTTCTATCCGGGCGAGATCTCCCCTGGTGGTTAGCTGGCACGGCAATGGTTGCTACAACTTTTGCTGCTGATACGCCTCTTGCGGTGACTGAACTTGTTGCTAAGAATGGAATAGCGGGAAACTGGTTATGGTGGAATATGGCTATTGGTGCCATGTTAACGGTTTTCTTTTTTGCGCGACTCTGGAGACGATCGGGAGTGATGACTGATGTTGAATTTGTTGAATTTCGTTATTCAGGAAAGGAAGCAGCATTTTTAAGAGGTTTTCGTGCCATATATTTAGGCCTTTTCATGAATGTTATAATTCTGGGATGGGTTCACAAAGCCATGGAAAAGATCTTTGTTATCACAATCCCAGGCTTTGATGCCTTTCTACTTGTTTGTATTACTGCCCTAATTATTGCCATTTATGCTTCGGCATCGGGACTAGTGGGAACATCGCGAACCGATAGTTTTCAATTTTTATTTGCAATTGCCGGCTGTATTGTTCTTGCTATCATTGTTGTAAAGTTACCCGAAGTTGGTGGACTGGCAATGCTCAAATCTCAACTGCGCCCTGAACTTATCGAATTTATTCCTCGGGTAGGTAAAGCAGCAGCTAGCGGTATTACAGCTAATAGTGTAACCGGTGGTGCCATGGCATTAACGGTAGGCGCTTTTATTGCACATATTGGCATACAATGGTGGGGAACCTGGTATCCGGGCGCTGATCCGGGTGGCGGCGGTTATATTGCACAACGCATGATGTCAGCAAAAGATGAAAAACATAGTTTATTTGCAACTTTATGGTTTACCATTGCTAATTATACTATTCGCCCCTGGCCATGGATATTGGTAGCATTAGCGGCTTTAGTGATCTTGCCACGAGCTGATAATCCTGAGATACTGCAAGCTCAAAACCCTGAAATGTATATCATGGCAGAACAAGCTTTTGATAATCCTTCTTTACTGAGATCGGATGATCCGGCTTTTCAGACAGAAGAATTTCAACTATATTATGATACCTATGAAAACACTGTTGATCCGGGAAGAATGTATCCCAAAATGATGATACGTTATTTACCTACGGGTCTATTAGGCCTTTTGATTGCAGTTTTCCTGGCGGCTTATATGTCAACCATCTCTTCTCAGTTGAACTGGGGAACCTCATATATGATCAATGATTTTTACAGGCGATTTATCAAGAAGGATGGTGATGAGAAACACTATGTTTTGATATCGCGTTTGACAATGCTACTGATGATCATTATATCTTTACTTGTTACGCGATACTTTTTGACTACTATTTCAGGCGCTTGGGAATTTATTATTAATGCGTCAGCCGGACTTGGCCTGGTACTTATTTTGCGCTGGTTCTGGTGGAGAGTTAATGCTTGGTCAGAAATTGCTGCCATGATAGCACCCCTGATCATTTATCCCATCACTCTTGCGTGTGGAATGGAATCGCCTATGACTTTATATCCCACAGTATTTGGTACAAGTTTAGTTTGGATACTTGTAACACTGCTAACTAAGCCTTCCGATGAAAAAACTTTAAAGAGTTTTTATAAAAAGGTTCATCCCGGTGGTTGGGGATGGAAGAAGATCTCATCAACGATGCCCGAAGTGAAAAGCGATAAGGGTTTTGGTCGCATGTTCCTTTCTTGGGGTGCAGGTGTTGTCCTAGTTTATTCTTTCCTCTTTGGCCTTGGAAAAATATTCTTCATGGAATGGTGGGCAGCTGTAATATATTTTACTTTAGCAATTGTATCAGGCGTGATCATATACTTTAATATGAAAAAGCAAGGTTTCGAGACCTTGGCAAAATAAAAAGGAATTTATGTCCTCTTTTGTCATTTATTGTTCAAAGTATGGGTCCACTAAGACCTATGCCGAAAAACTCGCTAAAGATCTTAATTGGGAAGCTCTTTCTTATAAGGGTTTCCCAAAAAATGATCTTATGAATTGCGATAGCTTGGTTTTGGCATCGAATATAAGAATGGGTAAAATGGGAATTAGAAAATGGGCCAGATCCAACTCTTCACTCATATTGCCCAAGTGTAAAGCTATTCTTGCCGTAGGTGGCACTGAGAGTAAAAATCAGGATTATTATTATGATGCGGTAGAAAAAAATCTAGCTTTCTTGAAATTAAAGAAAGAACAAATAATCGGATTAGGTGGGCGTCAATTTGTTTCAGAGTATAAAGGCTTTGATGCATTTGTATTCAAATTAATGGCTAAAATGATAAAAGACTCTAAATTAAAAGAACAAATACTTAAAGATAAGGATCACATGGACTTAAAACTTCTTGATCCAATTATAAAATTATTAAAAAACGAGGAAGATCATGCGTAAAATAATTTTACTTATACTACTATGCATCAGCGCCTTTGCTTTTGCTAAACCTCTCGAGGCACCTAAAGAAGAATTCCGCGGTGTCTGGTTATCTACTGTTGCCAATATTGATTGGCCGGAAGACAAACATGATTCAGATGCTAAAAAACAAGCTGACTTAATAAAATACATGGATGTTATGAAAGCATCGGGTATTAATGCTGTTTTATTTCAGGTTCGTCCCGCTTGCGATGCAATGTATAAATCAGAGATAGAACCTTGGTCTTATTGGTTTAGCGGCACTCAAGGCGAAGGCCCTTCGGCTGATTCACTCTGGGATCCTTTGGAATTTGCTATTAAAGAAGCACACAAACGCGGCATGGAATTGCATGCCTGGGTCAATCCCTATCGAGCTGTTCATAAACCGGCAATGATTGATTCATCTTTTTATTTACATGAATCTCACATTGCAAAACAACATCCCGAATGGTTGATCAAATTCAAAAGTGTTTATATTCTTGACCCGGGTAAAGCTGAAGTTCGTGATTATATTTACAGTGTTTTTATGGATATTGTCACTCGTTACGATATTGATGGTCTCCACATGGATGATTATTTTTATCCTTACGAAAAGATTCAGAACGAAGATTCGCTGACTTTTGTGGCTGAAAGTCGTAGCATTGATAACATAGATGATTGGCGCCGCGACAATATTAATATTCTTGTTGAACGAGTTTCGGATGGTATTGATGAGATAAAGCCTTGGGTTAAATGGGGAATTTCTCCCTTTGGAATTTATCGTCCCGGTATTCCCGAGGGTATTGAAGGTTTCGATGCCTGGGCTATTTTGTATTGCGATCCTCTTGCTTGGTTAAAAGGCGGGACCGTGGATTATATAACACCTCAGTGTTACTGGCCACATGGTGGCGGACAAGATTATGCAACACTGATCCCTTATTGGGCAAAAATAAGCAAGAAGAATAATCGTCATTTTTATCCCGGACAAGCTATGTATCGTGCTGGCAGCGATAAATTTCCCGAAGGTGAAATACCGCGACAGATCCGTTTAAATCGTGAAACCGATGGGTGTCAGGGATCGGTATTTTTTACAGCGAATAACTTTTTTACTAATCCCAAGAATACGATTGATTCCCTGAAATTAGACCTTTACGCTCATAAGGTATTATGGCCAACGTATAAGCATCAAACAGGCAAGAAAGTTGAAACACCTCTCTCATTTGCAGAACGAAGAGCTAAGGATGAGGTTTTTCTTTCCTGGGATGAAAATCCGGAAGCTTGGGGATATGTAATTTACAGATCTAAAACTGCTAAAAATATTTCCAAGAATTCCTCAAATATTCTTGATGTTGTTTCGAGTGAGGAAAATTCTTTTGTTGATAAAAGCAATGAACAATGGTTTTATGCTATTAGTGCTCTTAATTACTATAAGGAAGAAGCTAAAGCCATCTTGGCATCAAATGATTTTGTGACACCGCGTAAACCATGTCATGATTCTGATGCCAAAGGATTTCTGGTGAGATTTGCCTGGGAAGAATATCCACAAGCGGTGACTTACCACATACAACTTGCCTTGGATAAAGAATTCAATGAGATCGTTTACGAAGAAAGATTGCTTCCGCGTAAACATATAAGTAAACGACTACCGCGAGACCTCAGCTTTTATTGGCGTGTCAAAGCAAATAATGCAGAAAACTGGTCGCCTACTTGGACCTTTAGCCGATAAGACTATCGGAAAGGATATAATGAAAAATAAGATAATAGCAGTTCTGCTGTCCATATTTATGTTAAGTGCACTTTTTGCTCAAAACATGCCTCCCAAACGAGAATTCCGTGGTGTCTGGCTATCTACTGTTGCCAATATTGATTGGCCAAAAAATAAAGCAGATTCCGATGTTAAGAAACAAAATGATCTGAAAAACTATTTGCTTAAACTAAAAGATGCCGGTGTAAATTCGGTATTAATGCAGGTTCGCTGTTCTTGCGATGCTATGTATAAGTCTGATATTGAACCTTGGTCTTATTGGTTTAGCGGCAAACAGGGAAAAGCTCCTTCAGTCGATTGGGATCCGTTGGAATTCGCTATTGAAGAAGCACATAAATTAGGTATGGAATTGCATGCTTGGGTGAATCCTTATCGAGCTCTTGTTTCACCTTCATCATCTGTGAGTAGTACCAGTGCGTATATCAGTGATTCTCATGTAACTAAAACACACCCGGATTGGATATTGAAGTTTTCTGATGTTTGGATAATTGATCCCGGTTTGCCTCAAGTGAGAGATTACATCACGGATGTTCTCATGGATATTGTGAATCGTTATGATATTGATGGTTTGCATATGGATGATTACTTTTATCCTTACAGTGGTATCACAAATGAAGATTCAGAGACTTTCATATTAGATCCCCGAGGATTTACCGATGTTCATGATTGGCGTCGGGATAATATCAATCTTTTGGTGCAAACCCTCAATGATTCTATTGATGCAGTGAAACCTTGGGTTAAATGGGGCGTTTCGCCTTTTGGTATCTGGAAGCCCGGTGTGCCCAGTGGTATTAGCGGTATGAATGCTTACAATGTTCTTTACTGCGATCCCATCGCTTGGTTAGAGAATAAAACCGTAGATTATATCACACCTCAGTGTTATTGGCCTTTTGGTGGCGGTCAAGATTATGCTAAACTTGTCCCATGGTGGGCAGAGCAAGCCGGAAAGAATGAGCGACATTTTTATCCGGGACAAGGTTTGTATCGTGCAGGATCTTGGGATATAGGTGAGATCCCCAGACAGGTAAAATTAAATCGTGCCACAGAATATTGTGATGGTTCAGTCTTTTTTACAGCAAATGATTTTTATAAAAATTCCAAGAATAGCATTGATAGTTTAAAATACGATTTATATAGCTCACCATCGCTTTGGCCTGTTATGAGCTGGCATGATACAGTAGCCCCGGCAATGCCTAAAAGTATTCAGCTTGCCATTGAAGGTGATGGATCAAAAACCCTTTCTTGGGACGCTCCTGGCTATACAGAACCCGAGGATTCTGCTTATGCTTATCTTGTATATCGTTCACCTCATCCTGTCGATCGGGAGGACATGAGAGCCGCTCAAACTATTCTGATCAACAAAGAAAATGAGTTTACTGATAATAGCTCAGGTTCATATTATTATGCGGTGAGCACCTTAGATAGATATAAAAATGAAAGCGACGTTCATCAGGCAGATGTCCCTTTTGTGGATCTGCTTTCACCGGCCTTTGCTTCTGCGGATATTCCTGCAGATACTCTTTTAAAATGGGCTGGCAAGAATGGCGCTGATCAGTATCTTTTAGAGTTAGCCTACAACGCCGATTTTACAGCTCCCATTATCCAAAAAAGTATAGCCGATACTCAGCAAGCTGTGAGCTTAAGTTATAATGCAAAATATTTTTGGCGAGTTAAAGCCAATAATATTGATCATTGGTCACCTATCTGGACTTTTTCTACTCAAGACGAACCTCAGGTCGAACCTCTCAGTCCGGCTGATAATTATCAAGCCGCTTCAATAGACCCGGTTTTAATTTGGAGATCTTTTCAGGATGCTTCCTCTTATGACGTGCAAGTATCATTGAATTCAAGCATGTCGGATCTCCTAGTCAATGTAAATACTTTTACCGATACTTCTTACCAAGTTCATGATCTGGCTCCTACAAGGCAGTATTACTGGCGTGTTCGCTCAAATAAATATAGCAGATGGTCCGAGGTTCAGAGTTTTAGAACCAAGGAGATCCATATTGAAACATTGTGGCAACATTCACGCATAGCAGGAAATTATCCTGATTTTTTCGAAGACCATCTTGAGTCTGCTGCCATAGCGACAGGAAATTATTTTGGAAATGAAATCGTGATCTTTCTACAGAGTCATGGAGACAGTGTAAAAACCGGAGCATTGAGTGTGACTGACGGACAAAGTCTTAATTTTACATTAAATCTCGAAGGTGTAGAGGGCGGCAGCCACATGTTACGAGATATAGAATTTTCTGAAGATGGCGTGATCTATGCTTCGAACTGCGTGGATAAATCGGGCACATTTAAACTATATCAATGGCTGAATCCTCTGGAAGCACCTGAGATGATCTTTCAACTGGAGAATGTTTCTTACCGTCTTGGCGATCATATTAGTGTCAGAGGCAAACACAATGATAAATCTGTAGAGATCTATGCGCCGGGTGCTAAAACAAACGAAATGCTTAAGATCACCTGGCAAGCCACAAACTCCAGGTTTGAAGAAACAGTGATAAGTTTTGATAAGAACAATTATAAAAATCCTTCTGTGGCATTTGTCCCTGGAACAGGATCTTATTATGTAAAATCTACCGGATATTATATGCGCCATTTTTCAGAAGATGGCAGATTTGTAGATTGGATGCAGGGAAATGCCGATCTGCCGATTAAAGTTAGCTCTATTGAAACCTTTGCTTACGGAGATAAACATTTTGTTGTTGGTTATGATACAGATACTGAGTCGGCATATATTATTGATGCCAGTGAGGGATTGAGCAATGCAAAATTTGCCGGAGCAACCTACAGCCTGGGGTCACACACTAATAAAAATGCACTTGGCGATGTTGAAATAATAAGAAGGGAAGATGGCAAATTTGATATATTCGTGATCGGTGATCAAAATGGTATTGCCGCTTATCGTTATGATGCTAGAATAATTCCAACAGATATAGTCAAATTTGATCAGCCTGGAGATTTTGAGCTAAAAGCAAATTATCCTAATCCATTTAATCCTACTACAACTATTCCTTATAGCATGAAGCAGGATGCTCATGTGAGTATAGACATATTTGATATCTCGGGGAAATACATTCAGACACTGTATCACGGACATCAAAAGGCCGGTTTACATCAAGTGTATTTTAATGCCTTCGACTTTGGGTCCGGGATATACATATGCAAGATGAAAGTAGGCAATGAGGTATTAGCAAGAAAATTGACACTGATCAAATAGAAGCTCACGCAAAGCTTAAGAAGGGGCTAAGTGTTTAAGAGGCTTAGTAAATATTTTGTGCAGAGTAATTATACATTTCAGCTCGAAAAGACTAAGGAGTGGAGAATAGGGAGTGCGTCATTCCTGATCCAGAAGTTTCGAGATAGGGTTTCAAGCGAAAGAGTAGAATAAAATACGATTGAAGCTATATCTTAGGATATTGATAATTTTTTTTAAAAAAACTCCCTGCGCTTTCCCCGCTTCTCTCAAATATTAAAACATTAAAGGGGTGGGGGAGCTCAATCCCTTTCGGCTTTTGCTTGAGCTAGAAAGAACAGCGAGAAACTCACTTCTTACATTTTTCGCAAAGTCCAAATATTTTCATTGTGTGATGATGGGGAGTAAAGGCAAATGATCTGCAGATAGCATTTTGTAGTATTTCAAGTTCTTCGTTATGAAATTCTATGATATTACCACATTTTTCACAGATCATGTGGTCGTGATGTTCGGTCTGGATTTCGTAAACTTTTTCATCATTACTGATCCGGATATATTTGATGAGACCGGCTTCTTCTATTTTTTTGATACTGCGGTAAACCGTTGCTCGCGAAATGGGATTTTTTGCTTCCGACATTTTTAAAATGATATCTTCAATTTTAAAATGTCCCTTTTGATTCAGGACTTCTGACAAAATATCCATGCGCTCGGGTGTGATATTCTTGCCTTTGGAACGCAAGAAATCTTTGAAACGATTTTTTATAAGTTCAGCATCCATTTATAAACCAAAAAGTCTGGAAATATTATAAACCCCAAAGGAAGCGATCCACGCAACGATGAGCGTGTAGGCCACAAAAACTATAGTCCATAGCTTTGACCTGCTTTCTTGTAAAAAGACGGCTACGGTCGCGATACAGGGGATATAGAGCAATACGAAGATCATGAAGGAGAGCCCAACTGCCTGCGAGTAATCAGGATCGCTACGCAGGGATTCTGCCAGGGTTTTGCTTTCTTCTCCTGTTTCACCAATTGCATAGATAGTTCCCATGGTCGAGACAACGATTTCCTTGGCAGCCAGTCCATTTACTAAGGCAATATTGAGTCTCCAATCAAAACCTAAAGGTTTAGAAATAGGTTCAAGAAATTTTCCAATTCGACCAATAGCAGAGTAGGAAAGTTGCTCGGAGCGTTCGAGTCTGTTAAGGGATTCTATATTGGCATTTTCAACTTGTCTGAGTTGCTCGTATTTCTGTGCGACTTCAGCATTCTTGGGATAAGAGCCCGCAAACCAGATGATCACACTAGCCAATAAGATAACAGTTCCTGCTTTTTTTATGTACATCCAAGCGCGGAACCAGGTTTGCTTTGCCATGGAATAAGCAGAAGGTCTGCGATAAGGCGGCAGTTCCATTACAAAGGGTTCCGATTCATCATGAAAGACAGCTTTTCGCAATAATTTTGCAGAGATTAGGGCAATAAAAATACCGAATAGATAGACTGCAAAGAGAACATTTCCGGCAGCAGAAGGAGCAAAAAATGCCGAGATGATCACCGTATAAACCGGAAGTTTAGCACCGCAGGAGAAAAAGGGGATCACCATCATAGTCGTCAATCTATCTCCACGATTCCTCAAGGTTCTTGCCGCCATGATCGCCGGTACAGAACATCCAAAACCGCTGATCATAGGGATGAATGATTTACCATGTAAACCAATACGATGCATCAGTTTGTCTACAACAAATGCGACTCTGGCCATGTAACCAGTGGCTTCTAAGGTAGAAATACACAAAAACAATATAATGATATTAGGTAAAAAGACCAGAACACCACCTACGCCTGCAATCACACCATCTAATAAAATGGATTTAATCATTGAAGCGGGAATAATAGCATCGAGCCAGTGGGTGAGAGATTGAAAAAGTCCGTCTATCCATTGCATGGGATATTCACCCAAACGAAAAGTCAATTGAAAGATCAAGTACATGATCAGCAAAAATATTGGCAAGCCAAAAAATTTATGAAGAAGGACATTATCGATCTTTTCGGTGAGAGATTCAGGTTCATCTTCAGGAAATACAACTGTTTCACGAATTGCGCCATTAATGAAAGCTAAGCGTTCTTCACTAAGGTGGACTTTGGGTTCCTTCCCTTGATGAGCTTTAAAAATTCTATCTTTGATCTTATTATATTTGGATTCTATTTCATCCCAATAGGGTCTGGATGATAAAAGTTTAACAATATCGGGGTCTTTTTCAATTATTTTAATGGCCATCCATCGGGTTGGCAAATCCTGTGCAATTTTTCGGTTTTCAATGAGTTCCGAAAGCTCCAGAATATCATTTTCTATATTTTCAGTGTAAGTATGTTTGTGTTTTATTGTTTCAATATCACCGGATTTAGTTTGTATGATATGATCCAATAAGTTTTCTATGCCTTCTTTGGTCACAGCGGAAGCAGGAATAACATGTGCACCAAATAGTTGTTCGACTTGATTAAAGTCGATTTGAATATTTTGTTTTTGGACTTCATCTATCATGTTCATAACAACAAGAAGCTCAACTTCGAGATCCATTAATTGAGTTGTCAGAACAAGATTACGTTCCAGATTGGTCGCATCAACAATATTGACCACCATATCCGGTTTTTCATTTAGAATATAATCGCGGGCAACTTTTTCTTCCGGGCTGTAGGGAGATAAACTGTAAGTGCCGGGAAGGTCTATCAAGCGAATATTAAAGCCCTTGTGTTTAAAGGTACCTTCAACTTTTTCGACTGTAACACCTGAAAAATTACCAACTTTTTGATTAGCTCCCGCCAAAGCATTAAAAATAGAGGTTTTCCCGGAATTTGGATTTCCGGCTAAAGCGACATGAATAGTTTTATTTTTCATTGATTTTCCGCTTTTTGAGGCGACCCCAGCCTCCTCGGTGTCCCTTACATTGTCCTTGGCCTTTGTTAAATCCAATATCTATTACTTCCACATCTTTTGCTTCGTCTTTTCGAAGACTCATTAAAAAGTGACGGATGCGAATTTCTATGGGATCTCCAAGAGGAGCATATCGAAGCACCCAAAGTCTTGTCCCGGGTACGAGTCCCATATCCAGCATACGCTGGTTAACAGCCCCTTTAGCTTTAACTGAGACAACTTGATATCGTTTGCCGACTTCAGCCTGACTGAGGGGAATACTTGCTTGTTGTTTGTGTTCATTTTCCATAGTGGAAATATTAGTAAATTTTTTTACAGTATCAAAGAATAATTGAGAATAAATCTCAATTATATTTGTTGACAGGATGCTTTAGACTTTTTTCGACAGGATAACAGGATAATGTAGATAGCATTTTGACAGGATAACAGGATAAACTGGATGGCTTTCTTTGACAGGATGACAGGATAATGTAGATAGCTTTTTGACAGGATGGCCCTCCATCGCCCCGACAATTCGGGGCTACCATCCTTCGCCAAGGCTTCGGACGGCACGGCGAAGAGCAAGCTTCTTTTCTTAACTTCTAGGCCTCTTATATCGAACATTTCCCAAATCGAAAATCACTTCTCCTAATGTATTAAAAATATCTCTATTGTACAGACGCAATGCATTGCGTCTCTACTTCTGACAGGAAAAAATCATCTGAGCTTAAACACTTCAAGGTGCTTCTCCAGATCTCGCTTCGCGACCCTGCAGGCTGAACAAATTAACTTCATCATACTATGCTCTGCGAGCTTCGAAGGACCTCGAAGAGCAAGCCCCTAAGCCTCTAAGCTTCTCAGCCTCTTATCTTCTCAATCTCAATCTCAACCTTCTCCCTCTTAATTATCAACAAAACTTAGAGATTTTGACACAAGTCAGGCCGATAAGCGAATTGATTACATTTAAAAATATATTTTTCGGCTTTCATTTTTGCATTTATAGAATTAAGTTTACGTGCTTTTTGAAAATCAGGGAGGAGAATACCTTGAAAGGTAAACGATTATGACTGAACAAACTCCGTTGCTTAAGCTTGAAAATATTAAAGTTAAGAAGCAACACCAAACGATCGAAATTTATACATCTACACTGTTTCCGGGGCTGATCTACCAGATCCAAGGACCCAACGGCTCAGGAAAAACCACCTTGATGGATATTTTTGCTCATGAAGTAAAGATCGATGAAGGTACAATATATTTTGAAGGAAAATCCTGGAAAAAGAAACAGTATTCCACCAAGATCGTAAAAACTTTGATTTCTTATATCAGACAAGAAGGGAATAAATATAAAAAAACTCCCCTTGCAACACTATTAGACGCCATTAAGGCAAAAAAACTTTCCTCACCCTTGGCTCATCGCACTGTGATGGAATTATTAGATGAATTTGCATTATCCGAAATTGCAAACAGAAAAATGTCAGATCTCTCAACAGGTACACGTAAGAAGATCCTTCTTTTGACCGTATTCCTGAAAGAATCAAAACTCATCGTTATTGACGATCCCGGTTTTGAATCTCTTGATGAGGTCTTTGTAAAAAAATATGTCTCTATGTTAAAGAAAAATATCAAGCAAGATAATAGAACCCTGGTGCTTGCATCAGCTCAATCTTTGGTTCGTCACCGTCTTGTAGATATTACTCTGGTCATGAATAAGGGACATATTGTTAGGGTCGAAAAAACTTATCAAAGAAAACCCAATAACAAAAAATATAAACGACCAGAAAATAAATCTTAACATTTTTTCTCCTCCCTCTTTTTAAATCAAGAATTGATCTTAACAATTAAAAATCTATTCTATGCAGACTATCCTTACTTATTAAACCAGAGCTCACTAATTAATACACGAAATATTAATATATGAAAAAAATTAGCACATCAAAATATGCTGAATTTGGCAAATATACAAAGCGCGAAAAAATGGTCAAGCTTCTTCGCGATTATGGCATAAGAGATAGACGTATTCTTGATGCTTTTCTCTGTATTCCTCGTCACGAATTTTTGCCAGAGGAAGTTGAAGAAAAATCTTACCGTGATCAGGCAGTTCCAATTGGCTGTGGACAAACAATTTCTCAGCCCTATGTTGTAGCTCTTATGTTAGAGCATTTAGACTTAAAAGCTAATCACAAAGTATTGGAAATAGGTTCGGGATCGGGGTATGTGACAGCTCTTTTATCATTATTGGTTAAACAAATTATTGGCATTGAGCTGGAAACTGACCTAGCTATGCGCAGTAAAAAGATCTTGAAAAAGCTTAAGATCGATAATGTAGATATCTTTTGCAAGGATGGATATCAAGGACATTCGGCAAAAGCGCCTTACGATGCTATTCTGCTATCAGCCGCTCCCGAAACCTTACCGGAAAATTTACTTGATCAATTAAAACCAAGTGGAAAACTACTTTTACCTGTTGGAAAATTTGATCAATTGTTAGTATTATATGAAAAAGTAAATGGAGAGTGGAAGGGGAAGATCATCGCGGATGTGAATTTTGTTCCCCTGAGAAAAAAATGAGACCAAAAGTTTCAGACATTGATCTAAAAATATTTAGAGCCATCTATAATTTCCATCGTGAATCATTCTTGCCGATATTTTTTCGTATTATTTCCTTTATGGCAGATGGTTATTTTTATTTATTTTATTTCCTGTATATTTATTTCAAGTATCCTCATTTGTTAAAACAGGTATTGTGGACAGCTCTCATTGCCTTTGTTATTATTTTTTCGGGTTATTTTATTATTAAAAATACCATTCGCCGAATACGTCCTTTTAATGCGCATTTTGATGTTGAAAATTTGGTTTATCCTCTTGATGAATTTTCTTTTCCTTCGGGACATACCTCGGTAGTTTTTTTAGTGGCAACTTTTATTTCTTACTTCACACCTTTTTTGGCAATACCATTGTTTACTTTCGCTTTTCTTGTGGGGATATCCCGTATTTATCTCGGTGTTCATTATCCCTCAGATATTCTTGGCGGTATTTTACATGGATGTGGAACAGGTATTATCTCTATTATTATTGTAAAGCTATTTATTCTTTGACCATATCACAGTGATCAACACTAAATCTTTGACTAAAAAATAATACTATGCAAGCCCTGAGTAAATTTGTATTTTATCGCGCTTCTTGGAACTTTTAATAAATTAAATCGATCAATTGACATGAAAAAAACATTATTACTCTTACTTGCTATACTTATTCCGATGTCAGTCTTTGCGGCAAAAGATAATTTCTTTACAAGAATTAGTTCTGATATCAGAGCTTATTTTAATACCTATTATAATGCTAAAGAGTATTATAAAGAAGCTCAGGCTTTGTATGAAGAAGAAGAAGATAAGACCAAGATACAAGCCAAAACCAAGGCAGCATTAGATAAAGCTTCAAAGCAGTGTGAACTGGTAATAAGAAAATTCCCGGCTTCATCTTTTATTGACGATTGTATGTTTATGAATGCTGTATGTCAATTTGAAATGCAACGATATAACTTAGCACTTCAATCCCTTGAAGAATTGACCCTGAAATTTCCAGAGAGTCCTTATTATTTTGAAGCAAAACTTTGGATATCAAAAGTTTTTTTTGAAATGAATAAAAAGGCCATTGCTTATAATTTGCTTGAACAGTTTTTAGCCAACAAAAGTAATAGTGAATATTTCTCTGATGCCTATTCTTTAATGGGCTATCTTGCTCTTCAAGAAGATGATAAAGATAAAGCATTAGATGCATTTATCAAGTCTGCTGATCGGGCTTATACCAAAGAAGACAGGTGCAATATGTTTCTGGAAGCAGCAGAAATTTTACTTGAACGCTCTGATTATGATGAAGCATTAAAATTAACCCAGAGGGCGAGCCGAAGTATAAAATTTGATGAACAAAGAGCAAGAGTTCAGATCATGTTCACCCGAATTTATCGTCTTAAGGGAGAAAAGCTAAATGCACTTCAAGTAATCGAAGATGCAAAAACTGATGCAAGGATAGCTCAATATTGGGGAGATATTATTTTTGAAGAAGCTAATATTTATTTTGCCGATGGCGAGGATGAAGAAGCAATAAAACTTTTAAGAAATGTAGTCAAAGATAAAAATTTCAGGAACAATAAAAACTCAGATGCTTGGGTGAAATCTGCATATAGTCTTGGTGAATATTATTTATACGATAATACCAATATTGATTCGTCAAAATATTTTTTCAATCAGGCAAAGACTAAAAGGACTCAAAGCGAAGAAGGTAATAAGGCAGATAATTATATTCAGATCTTTAAAAGACTGGAAAATGTGAATAAATCATTAGTCAATATGACTAAAAAAACTCCCGCACTGAAAGATTCTGCCTGGTACGAATATGAAATTCTAAAGGATTCTTCACTAAGTGAAATAAACAATAGAAATATACTTTATGCTGATACATTGGAAGCAGATAGTTTAAGCAAAGATTCAATAAAGAACTTAATAGATAGAAAATATTTCCGTCATAATAAAGCTATGAAAAGTTATGTAGAAAATGCTAATTCTTATGTAGATGATCTTAATACTCTGGCCGGCATTTTCTTGTTTGAATTAAATTATCCCGATACAGCGATGTCCATTTACACCAAAATTGTTGAAGAATATTCATTTACAAAAAATATTCCCACGGCCATGTATCTACAATCCTATATCTGGGAATATGAATATGATAATCGCAAGCTTGCTGATAGTCTTAAAGGATCTTTAACAGAGCTTTACCCGAATTCTGCAATAAGCAACCACATTCTTGCTAAAGTCCCTCAGGATTCTATATTTTACTATGAAAATCAGGCAAAGATTTACGAGATAGAAACCAAATATTTAGATAAAAAAAATTACAAGGACGGGGTTAAAGCGCTTAAGGGACTTTTAGCTGATGAAAACATGGATAAAAAGAATCACGCTTTTATTAGCTATAAAATTGCCTGGCTATACGACAATGAACTCAGTCGAAATGAAAATACTCAGGATAGTACCTTGAAATATTATCATATGCTTGTAAATCAGCATCCTGAAGATGCTTTGGCAAGTAAGAGCTCAAGAAGGATCTCTGCCATAGAAACTAATATTGCCCAGTACCTTGCTTTTTTAGCCGGTGACAGTTTGAAAACTGAAGATATTAGTCTTGACTCCTTACTCTTTACTACCGAAGAAGAAAATGGCAAGAGTGAAAAGCGAAAAGAACATCCTATTTACCGTCGATTAAAAAGCCCGGGCCGACCGAGACCCCTTAGGTTTTAATTCGTGAGACCTAAGACCTGAGAAGTAAAAGCTTACTATAAAGTAGCTTTATGCTCTGTTCCCCTCAATATAGTCAATGAATAGTCTTTGAGATTGCTTGTTTTTTCAATAAAAGAAGAAAGGAATTGAGAATGACATTCCTTGTATTTATTGCACTGTTTAATTTTTTTTATTTCCGGCAGAAGTAGAAACACAGTATTATCAATCTTTTATATATAGGAACCCTTTGCATAAACTTCCATCTAAGCATTTGTGGATAAAATAGCCCTTTTCTTCTTTAAATATCCTGCTAATAATCCATGATAAACGGCGATATTCATATTGAAAAGAGAAATTTTCTCTCAAAAATCAGATAGTGTTAGCTTATGCAAAAGATTCTATAAGTATAATTTCTATCTCTGACTCTTATCAATCACTTTCACTTTTGTCTGGGAGATCCAGAGTGCAAGAATGATCAATGCCGTTCCGGCAACAATATGCCACTCAAAAAATTCATAACCTAAAAGTATGGATAGGATAAGAGTTGCAGGTGGATGTAATGCAATAATTAATCCTGTCTGTGTTGCCTCAATGCGCTTTAAAATCATAAAATAGTTTAAATAAGACAAGCCGGAACTAAAGACACCAAGGTAGAGAATACTCAGCCATCCCTTTGAGCTGATAAGGCTGAGATCAGCTTGAATAGTTCTGTGAATGCCCCAAGGTGCATAAAGTATGGTCGCCCCTATAAGAAGAATTAATATGAGCTCAAGTGCACCGTATTTGTGTACCATTTTCTTTCCAAAGGAGGTATAAAAAGACCAACAGAGCATGGCTAAAAATATCAGCATATCACCGAGAAGTATGGATGAATTAAATACCATAATATTTTTACCAAGGACTATTCCTACACCAATTAAACTCAATAATGACGCAAGAATGATTTGTTTGGAGGCCATTTTTTTATGTCTGATTATATCAATAAAAATAATGACAATTGGAGTTAGGGCGTATATCATAGGCGGATGTGAGGGAACAGTAAAGGCCAATGCCTGAGCAAATAAGATCTGATTAAAGAACATGCCTGTAAACATTAAAAAGAGCAGGGTTTTAAGATCTGCCCAATCAATTTTAATTTTACTGCCCCTAATTAACACGATGCTGCCTAAAACTGAAACACCGATAATATATCTAAAGAAAGTAATTACAAATGGATCAACTTCCATGGCAGCTTGTTTAGCTGTAATATTTGTAAATGCGATCAGAACCGCTTGGTATATAATTAAAAAGTAGGTGAAAAATTTAGATTTTAGCATGCCGTAATTATATAGATTTTTTTTTTGAATAAAAGCTTTATAAGCGGCTTTTGATCTTATTTTTCAAGGGCATATCTTAAATATTTAATCTCATTCGGAATCGAATAAAAATAAGTATTTACTTCATAGATCGAATACCCTTATTCTGGCACACCTTCGTCATGGCTACGGCGCGTCTTCGACTTCTGATCACCACAGCCAATTAATATTCAACCCTGCATAAAAGGTGTTACCTATAAGAAAGTCGGAAGATGTGTAAATACCTTCATAAAGATGCCAATATAAATCTTGACTTGGATTAATGGGAGTAGATATATCAAGACCTAAAATAAAAGAATTGATGCGAGTGTTAATGTTTAGATTGATTTTCCAATCGCCAACAATAGCGGCGTCAGTAATCAAATTATAGGTGAGTGTACTTGGGTCGAAACTAACATTATTTGGATCATCGTGTAGTATGTAATTTGCATTTAGATCGACATCAAGCAAAACCTTATTTTTGCTAAATTTTGTATGAAATTGCAATCCGGCTCGTAGTGTCGATATCTCCGGATGATAGAAGTATTGTTTATTGCCGGTTCGTGCATAAGTGGCCGCAAGATAGGTATCAATATTTTGGAATTTATATCGGTATTCACCATCTGCTTTGATCGTAAAAAAGTTTGCTGTTGGAATTGGAGCCACAATATTAGAAGTTAGATTGTAGTTTACTTCCACATCAGCGTTGATTTTATGTTTATTGTTGTTGAAATGAACCCCAGTCTGTAAACCGGTATATAGATAGCCTTTTCGTTTAAGGATGAATATGGGGTTGCGGACTTTTAGAAAGGCTTCAAAATAAAAGGGTTTGGGTTTTATGATGATCTGCGCAATTGGGAAAGCTTGCTGAGGGGAAATACGAACAGCTAAGTGAGAGAAAAAGATCCCTTTGTTGTATCTTATTCCGGGCCTAAATACGATCATGGTATTTTCCTGAAGATGATTACGAAAGAAGCGATGCTCAAATTTGCCATAGAGCTGAAAAGATTTGGATGCTGCATAGCGTAATTCCAGAAATTCATGATTTGCATTGTAATTACGACTTATTCCCTCTTCCTGGTCAATCAAATAAAAATCAATTCCACCCAATACTCGGAAGCGTTTAGCAAATTGTTGATTAAAGATCAAGGTATTGCTGATAATGCGGTGATCTATACTTGTTGAATCCAATGTAATGCTTTGTTTGTTGTTGGTGGAAAAATAATCAACAGAGCCTTTTTTATGTTTGTAATTAAAGGCCAAATCGCTGCGGTTAGTTGCATTGGCGCCTTTATAATCGACAAATTCTAAACCCACACTCCATCGTTGAGGGGAAGAATGAGGAAGATATTGCGCTACAATATTACTGGATAAATCATAAGAACCATTGTCCTTATTCAAGGTAATGACGTGTTCCCATTTACCAAGAAATTTAGAGCTGTCTTCATAAATGGGTTTAAGGAGAAACTCAGAGGGTGTCACCCACGATTGGGGATAGGTCATGCCCATGGATCTTTTATCCGGGTCAAAAGCCGTATAGTTTCCCCAGGAGTCTGCAGCAAATTCGTAAGCAGCCAAAGAAACAGTAAGGAGGATAAATAAGAACAATAGTTTTTTCATGATAATTTTCCTTATAAAAAGTTAATGCTCTTTAAACTTTTAATGATAATAGTTTATTTCCACCATAACCACTCAATTGTTAGTCCCGTATAGGCTCCATGTCCATAGCTTATATCGGAGCTGGTTTTAAAACCATATTTAAAATAATCAAAGCTTGTATTATTTGGATTAAGTGGCAGGGAGATATTGGCGGTCAGCAAGAAGGTCTGAACTCTGGCATTCAAATTTAAATTGATCAGCCAGTCGCCTACAGGTGTGCTCTCACTTAATCTTGTATAAGTTAGAGCAGATGGATCAAAGCTGACATTATCAGGATCTTCATGAATAATGTACTGAGCATTTATGTCTCCATTAAGAATTAATTTTTTATTGGCAAGAGGGGTGAAAAATTTTAGCCCGAGGGCAATTGTTGCAATTTCAGGATTGTAAAAGCCGGCAATGGGATTAAAGCTATAGTAATATTGTCCTGAAGAATAAGCTTCGACATTTTTGAGTTTTAAGCGATATTCTGCCAAGGCCTGTGTAGAATAAAAGTTGTAATTTGCAACTGTATCGCTCGGAGTTGCAGGAAGAAAATCATAATCTCCTTGAATACTAGCCATAAATTCATGTCGTTCCGATGCAATATTAATTCCCGTCATTAAACCGGTATATTGATTGCCGGTTTGAGCTAATGCTATGCGAGGAGATTGTGTTTTTAAATAGCTGTGAAGGTGAAAAACTCCGGGCTGTATTTTTATTTCAACGATGGGCATGATAGAGGAGCTTGAAATTTTTAGAGACAGGTGAGTTAGTAAAATACCTTTAGTGAATTTAATCCCCGGATAAAAAAAGATTTCAGGACCTTGCTTGTCTTCGTTAACCCAATACCAGTAATGAAATGTACTATAGGCCGTGATATTTTGATTGGCTAGGTACTGTATTTTTATATGATCGTGATTGATGTTGTAATTACGAGTTGAATCATCACTTTGTTCGATTAAACTCAAATCAACGCCACCCGAAAGTTTAAATTTATCGTTTAAGGAATATTTAAAATTGAGAGCATTTGTATTTATTTTGTGTTTTACATCCCTTCGGGAAAGCATGTTTATAATTTGAGTATTATTTGTATGGTAATAATGTATTTCTCCACGATCATTTTTATAATGAAGCACTGCATCGTTCCTTTGGCTTGGGTTGCCCATGGAGTAATTTGTAAATTGTAAGCCAACACTCCAACGATGCGGCGATGAAAAAGGCGTATATTTAGCGATGATATTATTAGATGATTTAAATCCAAGTGCAAAAAATCTTTCCCACTTGGCATAAGTTGATGAAGAATCTTGATAATTATGATCAAATAATTCCTGAGAAGGTTTTAACCATGATGTAGGGTATGATAATAATGGCTCTCTTAAATGAGGATCAAAGATAGTATATTGACCCAAACCACCCATACCCAGATCGTAGGCACAAAGCATAGAAAATAGTAAGATGATCGTAACAACACGCTTTTTCATCAGTTTTTCTCCAGAAAATGAGGATAGTTTTTTATGACATATTTGATAACATATGTCAGGATGACTGAAAAGCTGATAGTATTAGCGATCATTTGTATCATAGAAAATGGAATACTGCTAATAATAGTAGCCAGAGCTTGCTTTGCATTAAAGCCAGAGGTCAGGGCATAGGCAAGAGTGGTCATAACATTATATAAGATCGTCAGCAAAAGTCCGGTAGCCCCAAAAATAACAGCCATTAGTTCTTGTGATCTTTTAAAAACTCTAATGATGAAAAGTCGGTAACTTGCCCCAATCAGAGCAAAGATAGCAAATGAGAGTAATTGAGCAACTAAAAGAGAAGGGTAAGCCAGACTTGAGCCAAAAGGATTTGCGATTGAAAAAACGGCTTCTCCGATCAGCGCAACAAACAAACCTCGCTTCCATCCCAAAAGTAAGCCGCTTAAAAAAGCCATCATGCTAATAAATTCGAGATTCGGGATATAGCAAAAAGCGTAGGCCAGACCAAGAAAAAGGGCTAGGAATATGCCTGTTTCAGCAATTTTACGGTTTTTTTGGAGAATCTCCTGAGTTTTAGACATCAACATCCTTATTCGATTTATAAAGTGGAATGCGAAAATAATTTTTCATAGAGGTCCAGTCGCCGTCATCCAGTTCCTGATTGATCGCTGTTTTCATCATATCCATTCGTGCATCTAATTCATCCAGGTAGTGAATAAGTAGAGCTTCCGGGAAGGCTGGCTTCTTGGGAGACTGATATTCATAACTTCCTTGATGAGATAAAATAATATGTTTTATCTTCATAGCAAGATTCTCAGGGAAATCTTCAATTTTCTCTATACTTTTATCAACCATATTGTAACCCATCACCACATGGCCAAGAAAATTACCTTCGTCAGTATAAAGATTATTCGGGTAACCACTGAGTTCTTCCAATTTGCCAATATCATGTAGCAATATACCTGTGATGATAAGATCAATATCCAGTTTATATTGTTTAGCAGCATTTATACCAAGATTTAGCATATAGCAAACATGTTCAAGAAAACCACCCATTGTGGCATGATGTAAACGCAAAGAGGCAGGATGTTTTAGTATTTTGCTACGATTATCGATAATTAGCAACTGAAGCAGCTCATTTAGGTAAGGATTAGTTACTTTATTTATGTTTTTCTCGACGAATTTCCATAATCTTTCCGAATTTTTCTCAGATTGTGGTAAAATAAGCTCCCAAGAAAAGCCTTTTGATGCAAAATCTTCTTCATTTACAGGTACAATGCGCTTAATGTTAAGTTGAAGATTGCTCCGATAGTCTTCAACAATAGCTCTTACTCCAACTGGAGAACCAATATCAATCATGGGTTCAATTTCACCCGCATGTTCCCATATTTTACCAATGATAGTCCCTGAGCGATCTGAAAGAATAATATCCAGATAGGGCTTACCATCACGGGTTAATCGTAAATGTTTTTCCTTTAAAAGGAGATAAGCGCGTATCTCCTCGTTTGCTTTGAACTCTTTGATCATGCTTAATGCTATGTTTTTCTTCATGTTCATCCCCTATTATTAACATAAAGAATGTATAAAATATTCTTTGGAATTTAAAGAAAGTATTTTAATTTTGTTTCAAACTAAGCAAGCAATCGAAATATCATAGGAAGTAGTATGAAACAAACTAGTATTGGGCGTCTGGTTCTCGTCATGTTCATGATGGCTTTTGTGGTTTCAGGCCTTTTCGCCAGTACAACCGGAAAAATTTCCGGTCGTGTTATTGACAAGGCAAGCGGAGAAGCTTTGCCGGGATGTAATATTCTGGTAGAGGGTACGGTCTTAGGTGCTGCAACTGATCTTGATGGGAATTATTATATTTTAAATATTCCTCCTGGAGATTATACATTGCGCTTTATGATGATTGGATATGGGCAATTAAAAGTTACCGATATCACTGTTCAGGTCGGGTTTACAACTAATCTGGATGCAGAAATGACAGTAGAAGCTCTGCAAAGCGGGGAAGTGACCGTTGTGGCTGAGCGCGCCATGATCCAAAAAGATCTGACTTCTACAACATCGGTTGTTGGAGCAAAGGAATTGGAGTCACTCCCGGTTTCCGAAGTTGGCGATGTTCTTGCTATGCAGGCAGGTATGGTCGATGGTTCTTTAAGAGGTGGTCGTCGTGGTGAAGTGATGTATATGATAGATGGTGTTCCCATGACCGATTCATACGACAGATCTTCAACAGTGGATGTCAGTACGTCCATGGTTCAGGAACTTCAGGTTATTTCAGGTGCATTTAATGCTGAATACGGGCAAGCCATGTCCGGTATTGTTAATATTACAACTAAACAAGGCTCCGATGATTTCGGTGGTCATGTTGAAATATATTTTGGTGATCACATCTCTTCTCATAAGGAAATTTTTCCCAGAGTAAATAGAATTGAACCTTTTGGCATTCGTAACCTGGAATTAGGTATTCATGGTCCCCTTATTCCTGAAAAATTATATTATTATGTGAATGCCCGTAATATCTATTATGATGGACACAATAAAGGTCAACGCAGATATTTACCCAATGCTTTTGGAGAATACACCGGCTATAATGAAGTGGCTTTAACAGATTCTGCCAATATGTTGGGTGATGGCAAATGGGTTGATATGGGCTGGAATAGAAAATATTATTTGCAGACTCAGTTAATCTATAGGATCACTAAACAATCAAGAATTTCTTACAATATGATCTATGATGACCGTAGATATCAGGATTTTGATCGTTCTTGGATGTATAATCCTGATGGCTTAAGTACCAAGGATATGATCGGACAAACTCATATTGTTAAATATCAAAATCAATTATCCAAAACAACATTCTTCGATCTTGCCTATACTTATGGCAATAGAACATATAAAAATTATTATGATCATTTTGAGTTGACAGCTGCTGATACCAATTTATTGGTTCACCCGGAAATGCAGAGCACCTTTCCTTATCAATTTCATATTGGGGGAACTCAAAATAGCTGGAATTACAGAAGCAGTGGCTATCATCTGGGAAAATTCTCTTTAACCTCTCAGCTTAATAATACGCATCAGATGAAAATTGGTGCTCAGTTTAAACAAAATATGTTAGAATACGAAAATTGGGATTATCGTCCGGCTACTTTTGAGGAATCTTTCAATTCACAAAGACCTTATATCACGCCAACCCGTTTAGCTGATACAACAATTTATTCTTCTGCTTTTCAAGTTAGTCCAATTGAATTATCAGCCTTTGTTCAAGATAAGATCGAATTGAAAGACTTTATTGTGAACATTGGTGTGCGTTTAGATTATTTTAATCCTCGCTACAATGTTCTGGCAGATCCATCCGATCCCGATATATTCAATCCGATTAAACCCGGTAATCGTTTTAATGATATTAATGGCAATGGTGTCCAGGATGCAGGCGAAGCAAGTAAAAGCATTGAAGAGCGAGAATTATATTGGTACACAACTGCTTCTCCTAAATTGGCTATATCACCAAGAATTGGCTTTTCTTTCCCTATTTCTGCAGAAGGTGTTTTTCACTTTTCATATGGACAGTTCTTCCAAACACCTAATTATACCTACTTATACATGAATCCCAGCTTTCAGTTAGGTAGTGGGACAGGTCATCAGGGAACTATCGGTAATGCAGATCTTGCTCCTGAAAAAACCGTTGTGGGTGAAATTGGTTTACAACAACAATTAAGCTCGAATCTTTCTGCAGATCTTACCATCTATCTAAAAGATGTTCGTGACCTTACAGGAACTCGTGCTGATGTAGTCGAGGTATTTGGTGGTTCAAAATATTATTCCAAGATTGTTAATTCCGATTTTGCTGTGATTAAAGGTGTTACCCTTTCACTAAATCAACGTGATCCCAGCGGATTGTATATTGGAGGCGATTATACTTTTCAAATCGCCGAAGGTACGGCTTCTGATCCCTATGCTTACATGAACGCAATATCCGGCGGTTCAGAACCTGAAGTACAATTATTATCACTTGCCTGGGATCAGCGCCATACAGTGAATGTCTCCGGTGGCTTTAATACATCATTCTGGGGCTTTAACGCAGTTGCTTCTTATGGTAGCGGACTGCCTTATACTCCAAGGGCATCTGAAGATATTACATCTCTATTAGAAAACTCGCAGATCAAACCTGCTACTTTTAATGTGAATTTTCGTGGCTTTTATCGCTTTGATCTTTTCGGATTTACACCGGAAGTCTTTATTAAAGTTACAAATCTCTTAGATAGATTAAATGAAGTAGGTGTTTACAATGATACAGGTCGTGCCGGCTTTACAGGTGAAAAAGCTCGTATTGAAGCACTCAATGTTGCTACCCCTGTTAACACTATCGCAGAAATGTTCAACTCTCCGTATAACTACTCCGAACCTCGTCGTATTGAGATCGGGTTGAGGGTCAATTTATGAAAACAATGAAAAAAATAATTATAAGTTTATTACTGGTCTCTTTGCTTTTTGCTCAAAGCGGACCGGAATATCGTCGTTCTGCTGTGCATAACGCAAACCTTGTACGCACTGTCTTTTCTAACTGGGGAGCTGTGGGTCAGCCTGCCGGAAAAGGACCCAGAGGTGCATGGTTATTTGATACCAATGGTTATATTGGTGATATTTCTCCTCTGGTAGGTGCCGAAGTGACTTACTATGATGAAGAATTAGACTCAAATATTACCTTTAATTCCGTAGTAGTTTGCCCCATTGATCGTCCTTCTAGCGGAACTGAAGAATCCAATGACGGCAAGTTATGGACTTTTGAGCCTGTGGGTGGATATATAAATGCCAATCAATCCTCTGTTGCTATGAGCACAAATCCACATTCCTGGCCTCTAAGTTGGCCTGATAAAGCCAGTGATACAGAAGATCCCGGTTGGAGAGGCACCTGGAATGGTTATTTTGGCAAGAATGTTTTTTCTGCCGATCAGGAAAGCTTTTATGTCATGGATGACAATAATGACGAAGAGTATAATCATCGTTCAAATACTGCGGGACGTTGGTTGGGTTTTCCGGGCTATTATTTTAAACCCGATTCTACAGATCTGACAAGAAACGGTCTTGGCCTGGAAGTACGTGTTCGTGGTATGCAATGGCAACAATTTTTAGCTGCGGATGTTATTTTTTGGTTGTATGAAGTTACGAATACCTCCACCACGGATTATACCAAAGTTGCATTTGGAATGCTATGTGGTACCTATCTTGGCGTGACCGGTACAGAAGATTATGGCGAATATGATGATGACTGGTCATTCTTTGATGTTGAAAATGATATTACCTATACAGGAGATTTTGATAAAAGTTGTGCAAGAAATCCCAAGTGGCAAGGTCCCGTTGGTCTTGTGGGTTATGCTTTCCTTGAAAGTCCCGGCAATCCTTACGATGGTATAGATAATGATCGCGATAACTGCATCGAAAAGCATCCTCATCTTAGTTTTTCAGCACCCAAATTTGAAAAAACCGATTTTGATACGGTTATTTATGACATAGGTGACCAGGTGGTTGTTATTGATGACGACTATAATCGTTCGCTAGTAACTATTGACAGTAATCCGCAAATAATTAAGACACGCGGAGCAACGATTGAGATCATACCCGGTGTTACAAAACTTGTTGAAGGTAATGTGATAGATGAATTCTATAATGTGAATCCCAATGCCTATGATGGTATTGATAATGATCTTGATGGTCTGATCGATGAAAATTATATCCTTCATTATCGTCAGATTCGTATGAAACAAGAAAAAGATAAATACGATGTGAATAATAATGGTGATCGGGATGAATTGATCAATGTTATCCTTTATGATAAATTAGATCCCGTCTGTTACATAGATTATTTCACCGGACAAGGTGCCGATGATCCTCTGATTGATGAAAGAAGAGATGATGGCATTGATAATGATGGTGACTGGAATGCCGAATTTGATGATGTGGGTGCCGATGGTAAACCCAATACTAATGATTATGGTGAAGGCGATGGAATACCAACGCCGGGTGAACCGAATTTTGATGCTACAGATGTAGATGAATCCGACCAGATCGGTTTAACTTCATTCTATTATTTTACACCCTCAAATGAATATCCTATGAATGATGATGATAAATTATGGGATTGGTTAAAACCCGGTTATTTTGATCTTCCAACTAATATTCAAGACGGTAAACCTGTTTCAGGAGAAGACGGTGACTTTGTTTATGGTTCAGGGTTTTTTCCCTTGAGAGCCGGTGAAACACAACGCTTTTCTTTAGCTTTGGTTTATGGCCATGATATTGATGATATGTACAAGAATCGTAAAACTGTACAGAAGATCTATAACTCTGACTATCGTTTTCCATCTCCACCCGAAAAACCAATTTTAACAGCTGTTCCCGGTGATGGAAAAGTCACACTTTATTGGGATCGTGCTGCAGAAAAATCTATAGATCCTGTAACAAAAGAAGAAGATTTTGAAGGCTATAAGATCTATAAAGCAACGGATCCTGATTTTAATGAGGTCTATTCTATTACTGATGCTAATGGTGTTGTTACCGGCTATAAAGTTTTGAAGCAATATGATCTGGTGAATGACATTTCCGGTCTTTTCGAGGCATCTTCTGAATTATATCAGGAATCTGATGGTTATACTATTAATCTTGGATCTAATACAGGCTTACAACACAGTTATGTTGATGAAGATGTTGTGAACGGCAAGCAATACTATTATGCAGTGGTTGCTTACGACCGTGGCGATGCCGAGACAGATATTTATCCTTCTGAAAACACGAAATTTATTTCTGTGCAAGCCGATGGCTCCATCATTACAGATGTGAATACAGCGGTCGTTCGCCCTCAACCATCAGTTGCAGGTTATAATGCCCTCAACCAGGATAATAAACTTTATCATACAGAAGGACCTGCCAGTGGTGAGATCGTTTATGAGGTTCTTGATGAAACCGTATTGACCGATCACACTTACCGTGTTACTTTTACTGATACCAAGACAGATTCCATTGATAATAATAACAATGACTCACTTGATTTGAGTGATCCATGGGAATATACTCCTTACACAACAGCTTATAGTGTGATGGATATGACCGGTTATACTGAAGAAGTTGAAATCGATACTCATTACCTCTATCTGCATAAGCCACATATCATTAAGAGCTCAATGCTTATTGCAGATGCTGATTATCCTGATGATTATTTAGATATTGATCAGTTTGAACTCGATACTTTGCGTGGTCGTATTAAACTTATTAATGGTTCAGCTTACGATGAGTCCACCTATATTTTAAATTATCAGTATTATCCTGTTTACCAAAGTCCAAATATCTTGGGATCTCCTTACGCTAGTGAAACTAAAGATTCTGATATATTCGATGGTGTTCAATTGGTTTTTGCCAACGATTGGAAAATGGGCAAAGATGAAAAGAATTCATCATGGAATACGACAGATGGTCGTCTAATGGATTTCTCAATGAAGGCTTTTTCTTCTTCATTTGGTGCTGATATTAAAACGGGGATTCCTTATCCTGCAAACTATGAACTCCGTTTTACGGATTCCACAGTCATTGCTTATACAACACCTTCAATTTTGATAGATAATGTTTATGCTACCTTACCTTCATTCTTGAGGCCTAAGGCAGTCAGCACGAACTTCTATCTTTATAATATTACCGACTCTTGTGTTGTACCTTTTATTTTTTCAGGTGGAACAAAAAACAGTTCAGGTATTTATGAGCTATCAAATGGTGCATTATTATCTACTTTCTTTTATTTGCCCGGAGATACTGATTCCAGCGATGCTTATTATTCTTGGGTAATTAACTTTAGAAATGAAGGTAAAAGAGATAGATTTGGCGCCGGTGATGTTTTAAATATTATAACTAAAAAGCCTTTCCGAAATGGAGATGTTTTTGAGTTTACAACTGAGGCACCCATAGCCGATAATGATGTTGCTGAAACAAACCTTGATAATATTCAGGTCGTCCCCAATCCTTATATTGTTGCCAATAATATGGAAGCACCACTTCCTCCGGCGGTAACATCCGGACGAGGAGAACGCAGAATAGAGTTCAGAAGACTTCCTGAAGATGCAAAGGTGCATATCTTTACATCTGCCGGGTCTTTGGTAAGGACTTTAAATCACGATGGTAATATTCACAATGGCACCTTAGCATGGGATCTTAAGACAAGTGAGAACCTTGATATTGCTTTTGGTGTTTACTTCTATGTTGTTGAATCCGGCGCGGGTAAAAAATCCGGAAAGGTTGCGGTGATCAAATGACATATAGGAATACAAAAATGAAGAAAGTATTTTCAACAATATTGTTCGTTTCCGCTTTGTTCTCTTCCTTACTCGCCCAAGACAAAGTCGGGACCATAGCTGCAAATTTCTTAAATGTTCCTGTAGGAGCCAAAGCAATTTCGATGGGAGGCGCTTTTACGGCTATATCCGATGATCCCACTGCCTTATTCTGGAATCCGGGAGCTATGGCAAGAACAAACACATCAGATGTTTATACAACAATCACAAATTACTTTGTTGATTCAAAACATACTTGGTTTGGAGCTCAGTATATGCTGACCCCAAATGATGCTTTGGGTATTTCATTGAATAGTCTTAATTATGGTGATTGGGAGCCCGTTACCACAGTTGAGCAACCCGATGGAACGGGGGAATATTGGCAGGCCAGCGATCTTGCAATCGGCGTGAGTTATGCAAGAAGTATGACTGACCGTTTTTCAATTGGTGGAACAGTTAAATATATTAATCAGACCATTTATAATGAAAGTGCTTCGACTGTTGCAATAGATCTTGGATTGCTATTTATTACTCAATTCAATGGTTTACAAATAGGTGCCAGTATTCGAAATTTTGGTGGTTCTATGGAAATGCGTGGTCGTGACTTGCTTACCCAGGTCGATCTAGATGAAACTTCCGATGGAAATAATGAAAATATCGTAGCGTATTTAAAAACTGATATCTGGGCTATTCCATTGACCTATGTTATAGGTGCATCCATGCCTGTAGTTAATACCAGATCGAATAAGCTGGTTTTAGCTGCCGATGTTATGCGACCTACAAATGATGCTCAGGTCTTAAATTTAGGTATGGATTGGGAAATTGCCAATATGATCTCTGTTCGCGCTGGTTATCAGTCCATGTTTAAAGCCGAGCGTGAAAATGGTTTAACATTAGGATTAGGCTTAGATCTGGAAATTTCCGGGATAAGCCTTGTTTTTGATTATAGTTTTCAACATTATGGTAGATTAGGCATGTTGAATACGACGTCATTTGCCTTAACATTTTAACGAAAGTGTAAGGACGCGATTAATTGCGTCTCACATTAATCAAAGAAACAAACAAGAAAGATAAACAAGAAAGAAAAAGGAGAAACATAATGAAAAAACTTCTTGTAGTTTTAATGGTCGTGTTTGCGACATTTGCATTGGCGGAGATCAATGTAACCTATGTTGTAAATATGTCCACACTGACAGGTATGGGTGCGACTGACTCTACCTATCAAGTTCAGATTTGTGGAGCTGAAAAAGCTTATGCTCATAACATTTTTCTAACTTGGGGAGACGACTCTCCGCTTACAAGCAATGTTGGTGGTGATTATTGGGAATTGACTATTGCTTATCCGGACTCGATGATTGGTTGGGATATGGCGTATAAAATTCGCTATAAATCTGAAACCGATGACGGATTTAGCTGGGAGAACGTTCCCGGAGGTGGTGACCGACATTTTACAATGCCCGCTGCAGATTCTGTTTTGCAAGTAGCTTATGTTAATAATGGCTGGGAACCGCCTTATACACCTTCTGATTCAGTTGATGTATTCTTCCGTGTTAATATGAGTGCGGATGAAAGCTTTAATCCAACACTAGCATTAAGTATTGTTGGTGATTTACCGGCATTTGGAAATGGAAACATTTGGAGTCCGGGTACTTATGAATTATCTCAAGAAGGTAGTTCAGACTTTTGGAATGTTCATTTGAAATTTGATCCTTCAGTTATGCCTGTTACAGGTCGCGGATGGCGTTTCCATAATAATGGATCTGAATGGGACGGTCACTCAGAGAACCTAAACAATGCTTATGGCATGGGCGAAAATCGCAAGATTGACCTTCCTGATTCTGATACAACAATCGCTTGGGTATGGTGGAATGACATTCCCGGTGGTGACTTTGGTGGAACAGATTCAGCCAATATCGTTTTTGGTGTTGATATGTCTGCAGCTGTTCAAAATAATGGTTTTGAAATTGGTGATACTTTGGAAGTTCGTTTTGGTTATGAATTGAGTTCAAATGAAGTTCATACCCTTCAAATGACTCATGTGGGTGGTACACAAATGTATTCGGCAGAGGCTAATAATATTTCTCTCGTTTTTGGTGAATATTTATATTATCAATATTATATGATCAAAAATGGTGTTGAAGAACGTGAAGTCTATTATAACTTTAATTATGATGGTAGCACACCCAATGCCGCAGAACGCCGTCGCGTCATTATTGCTGACGGAAATGCACAGGTTGCTGATGTAGAATCCGCTGGCGGTGAAGAACGTCGTATGCCTTTCTTCCGTAACAGAAGTCTTTTAGCAAGAGAAGTTACAGTTCATGTAGAATGTGATCTTCGTCCGGCTTATGCAGCAGTTGCTGCCGGCAAAACGCTAAATGATCTTCAAGGTTCACAGAATATTTCACTTGTTTCACAGATCAATGGCGTTGCAATGAACGGACCCTTCTCAAATAACTCTGAAGGCGCATGGGCCGGTTGGGGCGCATCTTTGATGAATGACACAAACCGTGTTATGTATGATGATGGGACACATGGCGATGCAACTGCCGGTGACTCAATTTATACTCTGACTTATGTCCTTCATCCTGATAGTGGACACACTGTTGCTCAAGAATGTAAATTCGGCATTAATGGTGGAGATAACGAAGGTGGAGAAGGCGGTTACGGTAATAACCATATCGTAAATATTGATGATTCTAAATCTGAAAGTTATTTATACATTGCTTTTGGTAGTATCAATCCAACTTTTTATAGTGATTGGACACCGACACGTGGTGTTGGCGTTGAAGATATTCCTGCTATATATACTTTAGCACAGAATTATCCTAACCCATTTAACCCAGTAACTACTATCTCTTTTACTGTACCTACAAGTTCAAATGTAAAATTGAGCGTTTTCGATATGACCGGTCGCCATGTTAAAACCTTGGTTAACGGTTATGTTAATACCGGTGCCTATGATGTTAATTTTGACGCTTCAAACTTGTCGTCAGGTGTTTATTTCTATCAATTGACATCCGGCAATACATCTATGGTTAACAAGATGGTGTTGATGAAATAGTCACTGTAAACTACTAGCTAATATAAAAGGGGGATGGTTTATGGCCATCCCTTTTTTTGATTTGTAGAATAATAAAAATATATCGAAGTGGTCTTGTATTTTATTGCTGAGAATAAAAAGATTTTATATATTATTGTATGAATAAAATTTTAAACTAAGGAGAGAAAAACATGAAGAAAAGTTTTAGCGTTGTCTTGTTGTTGTTACTTGTGCTTGTAATAAGTTCCTGTTCTACTATGGTAAGGATAGATACGCCAGGAGTATCCGGTGCAGAAATAAGGCTTAATGGTGAACCCTTGGGTTTTGCGCCAGTAAAAAAGAAACTTAGCGATGCATTATGGGAAAGTTATACTGTTGATGTAAGAAAAGATGGTTATAAAACCTACTACGGCGAGCTGAAAAAAGAAGTTAAGGCTGATGCGGTTATAGGAGGTCTTTTTGTATGGCCTATATGGTTATGGGTTTATGGTCCTGAACCGGTTCAAAATATTTATTTAGAACCGGAAGATAAAAAGTAAAATATATTTAATCTTAAAAGCCCCGCTATGGGGCTTTTTTTATATATGACTAATAAAAGCCTTTGCATAAGCTCTCATCTAAGTGAAGGGTAGGATTCCTCTTTTCTTCTTTAAATCTCTTGTTAATACTTTGTTGCTTCCTTTAGTTTTTAAGCTGAAAATAAAAAAGCTCCGGAGTTTAGCGGAGCTTTTATTTTATAGATGATATATTGGAAGATTCTATTTATAGGAGTCCAAAAAGTCATTACGTTTTTTTCTTTTGACTAGAGGGATATAGTAGGGAACTGACACCTTACGCCACTCATTATAACGAGAATATTTTCCCATAGTAATGTTTTCCGCTAAAGTGGTGGAACCCACGAAAAGTAGAATTAGTACTGCAGAGCCAAGAAAAGAACTGGCTTCACCTGTAAAACGGTAAGCGTATAGTCCAACAATGACCCACTGTGCCATTTCGCATGCATAGTTAGGATGACGAGAGTATTTCCATAGACCAAAGGTATTAAAACCTAACTGATGTCTGGGGGATTTTTTAAATTCCTGGCTATTGCGTTCTTGATAAAAACGGAATTGTTGATTGTCTGCAATGGTTTCTAAGAGTAAAAAAAGTGCATGAAGAGCAAAAAGCAAAAAATCAACCCAACTTAAAGGTGCATTAAATTGCCCTAAGGTGTATAGTGGGAATGTAAAAGCAAAGATCAGGACAAGTTGAAAGATCGAAATAAAAGCGAGGTTGAATAATTCAAAAAGAAAAGGGCTTGGGATCTTTTTGCGCATAATTTCCCAGCGATAATCTTCGCCGGTGAATCCTTTTTTCCAGTTAAAATTATAACCACCACGACGGGCAAAGTTAATAGATAAACGTACAGCCCAAGCCACAACTAAAAGAGCTGCTATGATATAGCGAGGATTATCAAGGAAATCCCTCATCCATACAAGGGCATATACAGCAGGAAGAACTGACCATAATCTGTCAACAGTTGAATAATTTCGGGTTAAAAGGCCATAGAAAAATGCAATAAGAACGGAAATTAGCAAAATTGCGAGAGAGATCTGTAGTGAGGTCATAAAAAAAACTCCTGTTTTTGTGTCAATATCAATTTTCGGGCTGAATATATAATTTTTTTTAAAGATAGGCAATAAAAGGAATATAAAGCTGGGTGCTAAACTCCTCTCGGGATTAATATTTAAAATATCATCCTGTTTTTTTCATTGCCTTTAGGGGCCGAACCGCAATAGCAAACGATTCCACCTCCAAACCCAAAACCACAGCGTGGTTTAACATCCCCGTAAGGGGATGAATAGTAATAACAAACGATCCCACCTCCAAACCCAAAACCACAGCGCGGTTTAACATCCCCGTTAGGGGATGAATAGTAATAGCAAACGATCCCATCTCCAAACCCAAAACCACAGCGTGGTTCAACATCCCCGTAAGAGGATGAACCGCAATAGCAAGCGATTCAACCGCAAAACCCAAAACCACAGCGTGGTTTAACATCCCCGTTAGGGGATGAATAGTAATAGCAAACGATTCCACCTCCAAACCCACAACCACAGCTTGGTTTAACAATTAAAATAAATATTTCTCATCAACATCAATTTTCGCATCATGTAAATGTTTAATATATTCATCTCTGGAATTTTCTTTTAAATGATGTTCTTCCTGATTTTTAATATATTTAACTAGAGTTTCAATGGAATTTGCATAGTGTGTAATTGCTGCATAGCCAATTTGCCATCCATTAAAATTAAGGAATAATTTTTCATTTTTTATGTATCGAGTAGACGAAAGTTTAATATCATGGATGAGATTCATTAAAGCCACCGAGGGATGTAATGAAAAAGCAAGATGTATATGATCTTCTGTACCTCCAATTTCATAAACATGACATTTTTTGTTTTTTAAAATACCATGAATATATTTGTATAATTTTTTTTGATGATCTTTGGTGATGGTTTTATCATTGTTTTTGGTATGGAAAATAACATGATAAATGATTCTTAAATAGGTGTGCATTTTGTTCTCCTTGTAGAACCCCTAGCGGGGTTCGGTTGTTTTGTTTAATATTAGCTATTTCTGTGGAACCCCCTACGGGGTTAATATTCAGATGCTATTTATCGTATCCCCGTTAGGGGATGAATAGTAATAGCAAACGATACCACCTCCAAACCCACAACCACAGCGTGGTTTAACATCCCCGCTAGGGGATGAATAGTAATAGCAAACGATTCCACCTCCAAACCCACAACCACAGCGTGGTTTAACATCCCCATTAGGCGATGAACCGCAATAGCAAGCGATTCAACCGCAAAACCCAAAACCACAGCGTGGTTTAACATCCCCGTTAGGGGATGAATAGTAATAGCAAACGATTCCACCTCCAAACCCACAACCACAGCGTGGTTTAACATCCCCATTAGGCGATGAACCGCAATAGCAAACGATACCACCTCCAAACCCAAAACCACAGCGTGGTTTAACATCCCCGTAAGAGGATGAACCGCAATAGCAAACGATCCCACCTCCAAACCCACAACCACAGTGCGGTTTAACATCCCCGCTAGGGGATGAATAGTAATAGCAAACGATTCCACCTCCAAACCCACAAACCACAGCGTGGTTTAATATCCCCGTAAGGGGATGAACCGCCATAGCAAATGATTCCAGCACAGCACCCTGAACTACAGCGTAGTTCTACCGAGATTCTTCCATATCCAACATGATTAGATCATCAAACATGGGATCTTTGTCATCAAATAGGCAGCACCTTTTTGCTCTATAGTAAAACTCCGCTTCTCTTGCTTTTCGCTCTTCTTGATAATCCTCATCATCAGCTTTAATAAAATCTACGATGTGCCGCATAAAATTTGTGCTGTGCGTATAAATGATATGATCATCTGTCCAACCCACAAAACCTTTTATTTTTAACTCATTTTTGATCAGGGCTTCGGTCTGTGAAAGGATTTTTGCCAAAAGATCATTCAAGGCAATATCCGGATTGAGTGAAATAAGCATGTTTAGCTGGTCGAAGCGCACTCCCAAGCAGTACTCATGACAATTGTTGTCTTTAAGGATTTCGGATACTTTCTCGGTTAAGATATCATTCTTTAAATCAATATCTTTCCGACTATCTTTTGCTCTCAGCAAAATATGATAGGCAATGTTGGAATGCATTTTACCCCCTTTATTAATAAATTTTCTATTAAATCTAAATGTTAAAATTCGACTTTTCAATACCCAAAAAATATCTGTGACCCAGGTCACAAAAATCTGTTTCCCTTATACTCTTAAGCCATTTATTTTCCTTGAATTAGTCCTTGAAATGATATAAAATATTAACTGAAACAGTTTATACCAAAGCAAAGGAAAATAATGAAAAATTTAGCATGTATATTATGCCTTATAACTGTATTTGCTTATGCGCAAAGTCCACTTTCTTCTGAACCGCCAATACCAATGCAACATGACTCAATCCTTGTGTTTTTTGATGCAACAAAAGGAAAGCAGGGTCTTAAAGATTATTCAGGTGACATTTATGCGCATACCGGTGTAAATGATTGGAAATATGTCTGGACAGACTGGCCTAGCACAAATACCGAAAAAAATAAACTAACAAAAGTCAGTGATAATCTTTATAAATTGGTGATCGGCTATCCGCATGACTATTATAGTTGTCCTGAAAGTGTCGATATTTATCAGTTAGCTTTTGTCTTTAGAAACAGTACGGGAAGTGCTCAAAGTGAAGATCTGTTTTTAACCTTATATGAAGGTGGTTTAACAGCGGCTATTTTTGAGCCGGTTGCCAGTCTGGAATATGAAAAAGCCGAGCGTTCACCCATATTCAGATCCATTGATAATAGTTCACCGCTTTCTGTTGTTGCCGGTGCCAGTGAAATTGCTGATAATATTAAACTTTTCTTAAATGATTCAGAGCAAAAAACTGTTAATAATACGGATGAACTAACTCATAGTATTCAGGCATCTTCTTTGATTCTTGGTAGAAACTATTTGTATTCTGTAGCTAGTAAAGGTGCTGAGCAAGATACATCCGATTTGGTTTGTATTGTAAAATATGATCATAATATTGCTGCTTTGCCTTCCGGTATTGAGATGGGAATTGATGTTGCACCGGATAATATACAATTTGCTCTATTTGCACCCGCTAAGGATTTTGTCCATCTTATTGGTGATTTTAATGATTGGGAAGTTGATCCTGATTACCAAATGTTAAAATATGAACCAGCTCCTGATTCGACAGTTTTCTTTTTGACCCTTAGTAATGATTTTGATTCGAGTCTGGCCTTTCAGTATCTGGTTGATGGTGAGATTCGAATTGCCGATCCTTATTCAAAATTGATACTTGATCCTTGGAACGATAAATATATTTCACCTCTTGTATATCCGGATCTAAAAGTTTATCCCGAAGGAAAAACGGATTTCCCAGTGGCTGTGGTAGATCCCAATCCAACAGAATTTAACTGGACCGATGATGACTATGTAAAACCTCTCAAAGATAATCTTGTAATTTATGAATTATTATTGCGTGATTGGTCCTATCAACATTCTTATCAATCGCTCATGGATTCGCTTAATTATTTTAAGAAATTAGGGATTACTGCCATTGAACTTATGCCGGTTTCCGAATTTGAGGGAAATGAAAGTTGGGGCTATAACCCTTCATTTTATTTTGCTTTAGATAAATATTATGGCACAGCTCAAAAATTTAAAGAATTCGTGAATTTGTTTCACAATCATGGTATTGCTGTGATCCTGGATGTTGTTTACAATCATGCTACAGGACAAAACCCCATGGTTCGTCTTTACAACGAAGGTGATTATGGAGCGCCTACAGCTAATAATCCTTGGTTTAATACAGAAGCAAAACATCCTTTCAATGTCTTTTATGATGCAAATCACGAAAGTGTTCACACAAAATATATGCTCGATAGAGCCAATAAATTCTGGATAGAAGAATATCATATCGATGGTTTCCGTTTTGATCTTTCAAAAGGTTTTACCCAAAAAAACTCAGGTGATAATGTTGGCTATTGGGGGAATTATGATGCAAGTCGAGTAGCGATTCTTAAACGTATGGCCGATGTTGTTTGGAGTGTTGATCCCTCGGCTTATATTATTCTTGAGCATTTTGCAGATAATAATGAAGAAATCGATCTGGCTAACTATGGCATGATGTTATGGGGAAATGCAAATCATAATTACTCTGAAGCATCTATGGGGTATCTGCCTTCTTCAGATCTTGGTGGTGTATATCATGCTAATCGTAATTGGAGTTGGAGACATCTGGTCGGTTATATGGAAAGTCACGATGAGGAGCGTATTACTTTTCGAAATAAGGAATATGGAAATAGCAGTGGTGCCTACAATATCAAGATCCAAGGCACGGCCTTAGATAGAATGGAATTGGCAGCTGTGTTTTTGCTTTCTTATCCCGGTCCCAAGATGATCTGGCAATTCGGCGAATTGGGCTATTCTTATTCTATAGATTATAATGATCGCACAGGTAAAAAACCTATTAAATGGGATTACTTTAAGGATCCTGATCGCCACGATGTATATGAGTTGTATTCTGCCATGAATTTTCTGAGAGCCGAATACCCGGTTTTCTCAGCAGCCAATTCAGTTGATCAATGGGTTGCTGGAAATATTGGCTCAAAGCGACTAAAGCTTTCCGAAGGCACGATCAATGCAGTTGTTTTAGGTAACTTTGATGTGACAACTCAAACAGCTACTCCGGCTTTTCATAATACTGGAACCTGGTATGAATATTTTACGCGCCAGTCGATTAATGTGAGTGATGTCAATGCCGGTATTTCTTTGGCTCCCGGTGAATATCGTATTTATACAAACCAAGAATTAAAAACTCCTCCGGTCGCTTTGGATAATATTGTCCCTATTGCTTTTGAACTCAAACAAAATTATCCTAATCCTTTTAATCCTGTAACAACAATTGATTATATATTGACTCGTGATGGGGCTGTAACTCTGGATATTTATGATCTTGCGGGACATAGGGTCATGGCGCTGGTTAATGAATATCAGTCTGCAGGCAATTATAGTAAAAAACTTGATGCCTCCGGTTTGGCTTCGGGTATTTATATGTATAAATTAACTTCCGGCCGACATGCTCATGCCAGAAAAATGCTTCTTATGAAATAAGGGATAATTATGACAATTATCTTGTCTTTTGCTTCTCTGTGTTTGCTTTTGGTTCTTGGTAAAATTTTACGAGTAAAGATTCCCTTACTCCAGCGTTTGTACTTACCTGCAGCCGTGATCGCTGGTCTTTTTGGTCTGCTGATCATTCAGTTGTGGGGAGAAGCTATGCCGGTTGATGTAACCGCCGGATGGAGTAAACTCCCCGGTTTTTTGATCAATATTATATTTGCCTGTCTGTTTTTAGGTGTTAGGATCCCGCGACTCTCAGAAATCTGGCGACAAAGTGGCCCTCAGTTGGCTTATGGACAGATCGTTGCTTGGGGACAATATGTAGTTGGCATAGGCATGTCGCTTTTTATTATTACGCCTATATTTAAATTACCTCAATATTTTGGCGTCATCATTCCTATTGGATTTGAAGGTGGTCATGGTACTGCGGCAGGGCTGGCAGAGGTTTTTAAAACCTATGGTTGGGAAAATGGTGCAGATTTTGCCCTGACATCCGCAACTATGGGAATTGTTTTTGCTATTATTATTGGTACCTGGTTAATTAACTGGGCAGTTAAGAATGGTCATGTAAAAAAACTTAAAAAAGTATCAGAGATATCCGAGAGCAATATTGTTGGAATTTATGATCCTCAAGAACAACCCTCCGCAGGGAAACAGACTGTTTTATCTGCTTCAATCGATACTTTAGCTTTACATATTGCACTTGTGGGTGTCGCAATATTTATAGCATTTATTATTAAACAAGGGCTTATAGGTCTTGAATCTCTATTCCCCGGAATGCAAGAAAATGGAATTCTTTCATCATTTCCAATGTTTCCCTTATCCATGATCGGCGGATTAATTGTACAATTATTTATGTCCAAGGTGATAAAAAAAGACAGTATTATTGATAGAGATATTACTCAGCGCGTGTCGGGTGCAGCTCTGGATTTTTTAATTGTGGCTGCAATTGCTATGATCAATGTTAAGATCATTGGTTCACAAATACTTCCGATCATGATCATTGTGTTGGTGGGAATTGCCTGGAATGTATTTTGTGTGATGTTTCTTGCCAGACGCTTATTACCGGATGCCTGGTTTGAACGAGCTATTGCAGAAATGGGACAATCTATGGGGGTAACGGCTACTGGGTTATTGCTATTGAGAGTTGTAGATCCGGAACAGAAAACGCCGGCTTATGCTGCCTTTGGTTATAAACAATTATTACATGAACCCTTTATGGGTGGCGGGATTTGGACATCAATTGCACTGCCCTTGTGCATAATAAGTGGTTCCTGGCTGGTCTTTTTTATTTCATTAGGAGCAATAGCCCTTTGGTTACTGGTTTGGGTACTGTTGTTTAGAAAGAAAATCCTTGCTCAGAAACCATAAACCGGTAATCAGAGACCGATGATCAGACATTTGAAATTTTTACTAATTACTTGTCACTGTTTTAAGCTTGAGGATATGATGAGACATTACAGAATAATACTTTTAATATTACTTATATTTAACCTGTCTTTTGCACTCGAGGTATCTCATTGCGAACCTCCTAATTGGTGGTCGGGCATGGAACACGATACTCTGAAGATCTTAGTTTACGGAGATGATTTCAGAGATTGGGATGCACATGTCAGATCGCGAAGTGTAAAACTTCTTGAGACGATAAGATACGATAATGAACATTACCTGGGACTGGTGTTAAAAATTAAACGATCCGGTGAATTCGATATTGTTTTTCGTTCAGCAAAAGGTGAACCGGAGATAAGACTAGCTTACGAAATAAAAGAAAGAAATAATTATAAAATACGAGGTATTGATGCACGGGATGTAGTGTATTTATTGATGCCCGATAGATTTGCTGATGGTGATAAAACAAACAATCTGGTTGAAGGACATAAAGATCCTATCAGACCTGAACACAAATGGGGAAGACGTGGTGGCGATATTCGTGGAGTGATCGATAATATAGATTATTTAGATGATCTGGGGATCACAGCTTTATGGATGACGCCCATATATGAAAATAATTACATTAATTGTTATCACGGCTATACACCCACGGACCTATATGCAATAGATCCATTCATGGGAGATTTTGATGATTACCATGAATTAGTCGATAGCTGTCATGCACGAGGTATTAAAGTAATACAAGATCATATTGTCAATCATGTTTCACCTACGCATCCGCTTGCCATCAATCCACCGAACAAGGATTGGCTGAATGGCTCGTTGGACGATTATGAACATTGCAATTATCGCATCATGGATGTGACAGATTTTTACGGTCCCGATGCTCAGCGCAGATTTCCTATGGAAGGATGGTTTGCAGCTTATCTTGCTGATATGAATATGGCCAATCCTGATGTGGTAGATTATTATATCTATCACACTATTTGGTGGATAGAAAGCATGAAATTAGATGGTATTCGTGAGGATACTTACGCTTACTCTGATATTGAGGGTTTAAGTCGCTGGGGAAAGGCTTTAAAACGCGAGTATCCTGATCTTTTTCTGCTTGCTGAAGTCATGGATTTTGACAGAACCCGTTTGTCTTTTTATTTTTCTGATGGTGTTGATAATGGATTATCTTCTGTTGCAGATTTTGGTTTATCCTCAGAAATATATCAGCTTTTAGTCGAAGATAAGCCGATTGAGAAATTCTACAGAGAAATTGCGAATGATTTTATTTATCGTGATCCAAATATGATGATGACTTTTATGGATAATCACGATATGGGTCGTTTTTATTCGGCTGTGAATGCTGATCTTCAAAAATATCTGAATGCTTTTACATTTTTGTTTTCAATGCGAGGTATTCCGCAACTTTATTATGGGAACGAGATTGGTATGTCCGGTGGACATGATCCGGAGAACAGGAATGAGTTCCCCGGAGGTTTTGAATATACGGATCACAATGCTTTTAAAGCAGAAACACGCACAGAGAGAGAGAACCTTATCTATGATCAGATAAAGGCTTTTACAACATTACGGAAAGATCATCCACACTTGTATTTACAGAAAATGCACCACGACCTGAAAAATAATATTTATTTGTTAAGTCGTGAGACCGAGAATGAATCTCTATTGATGGCATATAATCCCGGGACAAAAAGTCAGGATGCTAATTTTTCAGCTATTCTAAAAAATACTGTACAAAAGATCGAATGGATCAGATCTCCTTTAAATGGAAAAGCTAAGATCGATCTTCAAGCTAAAGATATTATTGTACCGCCGGGTGAAACAGTATTACTTCTATTAAAATGATCAAAGCTTATTATCAAGTAGAAAATACCATTATAAAGCTTATTCTTAAGGCTTTAGGATGCAAACCGGACTTATGTATTAAGATATTGTTGTTGAGTGATTTTTTAAGAAATAAGAAGAAACATAAACACTCATCGAGGATGAGGCTTGGTTTTACCAGCTTTAAAAGTTTTATTCTAGCTGATGATAAAACTTTCAATTAGTTCTTTAATATTTGAAATATTATGTAAGCTGTAAATGACTTTTGTACCATTTCTTTTACTTTTGAGGATACCAACAGCTTTCATTTTTGCAAGATGCTGTGAAACGGTTGCTTGAGGGATATCCAGACAAGTTGTCATGTTACCTACACTAGATGGCCCTTGTTGTACCAAGCCACGAAGTATGCAGAGGCGCACAGGATGAGAAATTGCTTTTAATATTTCGGCTTTTTGTTCAAGAAACAAATATTCCTTTTTGTTTTTAAGCATATGCTTCCCTTTTTCTGTATTTAGTTTAATTGGAATATATATAAATTATTTTGGCTTGTCAAGTGTATTGCGCTAAAGTATAAAATAGATACAAATTAATACTATAGACTTAAGAGATTTTATTATTATATTTTGTTAAACAAATTGGAGAATAGAAATGAAGAAAAATACACTGCTTTATATGCTCGCTGTTTTGGCTGTTTTGTCCATAGTGTACAGCATTTTTTCCTTTGGTACGGCTTTCCCCATAGTAAATGTAAAAATAACAGCTGATAAGACAGAAATCCTTAATTTGAGCGATTCATTGAATAATGAACTGTCTCTTATGCCTCAGAATAGCGAGTCTGTAGCAATATTTAATACCAATAGTCGATTTAAAAATTATGTTGAACTTGAAGCTGGTGGAGTTGAAGTATTTCAAGAAATTGTCAATAGTGGCATTTATCATCCTTATTCCTGGGAAGTAAGACAATTTAATCCCAATGAGATCAAGGAATGCTATTATGTTTTTTCTCCCGAAGGTGAGTTCTTGGGATTCCAAATGATTATACCCGATACATTGCCCGGTGCAGATCTGGAAAAAATTGATCTTGACAATTTGCTCAAGAATGATGTTCGTGCGGGACTTTTACCCGATCTTGATAATTACGAACTTTTTGAAACTTCGTCGGAACTTAAAGAAAGCGGTCGCCGTGACCATGTTCTGACTTATAAAATGAAAAATGAAGAAGTTGCCGAAGCAACATACAGATTAAAAATAAAAATATCGGGCGACGAATTGACGATGTTTATGCCTTCAGTCAAGATCCCCGAAACTTTTGATGACAGATACGAAGAAATGCGATCAGCCAATACTACGATCGCTTATGTTGGACAGGCCATTATGCTGATATTATATGGTATTGTGGGCGTTGCACTTGCCTTGTTCTTTATGATTAGAAAAAGAACCTTGATCTGGAAACCTGCCTTGAAATGGTCTGTTGTTATCGGACTTCTTGTTTTTATGGCTTATTTAACAAGCATAGCGCTTTCCTGGTATTATTATGATACATCCTTATCTACGGGCCAATTTGTTTTTCAACAGGTGTTGGTCGCCTTTTTAAATGGTCTGTTGATCTCGGTGATATTTTTTGTTTCCTCGTCTGCAGGTGAGGGGCTTGGAAGGCAAGCTTTCCCTAACCAGATTCAATTTTGGAGATCGTGGTCAAAAACAGTGGGCTCTTCAAAAGAGATCATGCGTCACACAATATTTGGATATCTCTGGGCTTTCTTTATGGTCGGCTTTGTAACCTTTTTCTATTGGTTAACAAATCATGTTTTTAGTTGGTGGTCACCGGCAGATAATATGATGGATCCTAATATACTTGCGATGCCATTCCCATGGTTGTTACCTTCAGCTATGTCTTTGCAAGCCGGATTTTGGGAGGAAACACTTTTCCGTGCTGTTCCATTGGCGGGTGCTATCTTAATAGGAAAGAATTTCAAGAAAAAGAAATTATGGATCGCTTTTGCATTAATTTTCCAAGCTATTATCTTTGGTGCAATGCATGCCAATTATCCTCAGCAGCCTGCTTATGCAAGAATTATTGAAATGATCATTCCTTTTATCTTGTATGGGCTAATTTATATTAACTGGGGACTTTTGCCTGTCATTATTTCTCACTTTGTCTATGATATTGTGTTAATGGCAATGCCACTTTTTCTTTTGTCGGCACCGGGTATCTGGCTGCATAGAATTATGGCTATTCTTGCTATGTTAATTCCTTTGTTGGTCGTTGTTATCAGGCGCATACAAGCTGGCGCATGGTATATAATTCAACCAGAAGATCTAAACTCCGGCCATGTGATACCTAAAAGAAAAGAAAAAGAAGAAATAGAAGAAAAAGTTACAAAAACCGTCCATCATCATGATTTCCCTGTTTGGATAGCAGTTGTATTATTGTTAATCGGAAGTGTCATCTGGTCTGTCCTTACTCCTTTTGAACAAGATGTTCCACGACTGAATCTTGAAAAGAAAGAAGCAATAGCTATAGCTGATGCTTTTATTCATGAACACTATCCGGGAACAGATTCTTTAGACTATAAGCCTTATGTTTTGATGCAAACCGGTTTTAGCAGAAAAGATAAATTTGCTTGGGAGCATACAGATAAGGAGCAGTTCCGTAAATTATTTACTAAAGAGCTGGCAACTAATTATTACAGTATTACGTATAAAACATTTGAAGGCGATGCAGTAAGGCGCTCGGAGACCATTGTGGTGAATGTTGGTCGTGATGGTGAGATCATTTCTTGGTTCCATAATGTTCCGGAACCTCGTGCCGGTGCTCAATTGGAAGAAGATGAGGCAAAAGCAAGGGCCGAACTTGCCTTGACTGAATTTTCGGATATCAACAGTGATCATTTGGAATTAGTAAAGATTACTCCCGAAAAACGTAAAGCCCGTACGGATTGGACAATTATTTATAAAGATATAAATTCCGGTCTTAGAGAGGGTGATATTCGCTATCAGGTTTCGCTTGCCGGCGATAAGGTTTGTGGCTTAAAAAACTTTGTTCATAGCACAGAAAACTGGGATCGCGAATATAAAAAATCAAATGTTTTAAAAGGTGTTTTGTTTGCTATTTCAAATCTGATCAAGACTGCAATGTTGGTTGCAGTACTGATATTTGGGATTATTGCCTGGACCAAAAAGAAATTTAATGTAAAGGTTTTTGTGGGATTTTTAATTGCTTTTATTTTGCTTTCTTTAAGTCAAACTGCAATGTTGAGTAAAACTATTATTTCACAATATCCTACATCTCAACCTTTTTCCAGTCTGATGCTGATATTGATCATTTCACTCGTGATAGGAGCTGTGTTTTCCGGATTTTTACATGCTATTCCCTTTGGCTATTTTGCAAGAATTCCTCTTCAGGTAAAGAGAAATGAACATGTAATTGGCTTAAAGGGTGCTGCTTTGGGTATAATGCTGGCGGCTGCAATAGCATTTGCCCAAGGACATTTTCTTGCTAAGAATCCTTTTGCTATCTCGCCTTTGCAGTTAGATGCAGGATTTCCTGTTTTGTTTTCTATTTTATCAGCCATAGAAAATTATCTTGTACAATTCCTTGGATTGATGGCGGCATTTGTAATTGCAGATAAATTAAGCCAGGGATGGGAAAAGAAAAAAGTCCTGACACTTATACTATTAGTGCTTGCCGGATTCTCTTTTGTTGGCAAATTATCTCCACTGTGGTGGGTAATAGCTGGATTGGTCTGTGGAGCTGTTATGGTCTTGCTTTATATCTTTGTACTTCGGAGCAATATGATTTATTTACCAATTATGGCAGCGACGCTGATCTTATTGGAACTTCTGCAATATGTTATTATTGATCCGGCTGTTCTTTTACTCCCGCATGTTATTTTTACTGCAGTTATAACAGTTGGATTAACGATTTTCCTTGTCTGGGGAATGTATATGTTAAGGATTTTGCAACCAAGGAAAGAGGGTAAATAGAAATCAGTTATAAAGGACGATAAGAAATTGCGAGCACCTTTTTATCGTCCTGAACGGAGCGAAAGAACTATTCATTACAAGATGATGAAGGTCTAAAATGGCCTAAGTGTGTCATCCTGCCGGTGGCATCCATCCTTGGAAATATTAACAGTGCCCCTCAGGTACAGTGAGTCTGGCACATCTTCGCTAAAGCTATGGCGCGTCTTCGACTTTTGTATTATTCCCGCCTCTGTTCGCCTTTCACTATAATTCATAATTCTAATTGTATTTTTCCTTTATTCAAGCTAATTTTATTTATGGTCTATATTATGAAAAGAAATTATTTTTTACCTCTGCTGATATTCATGCTTATCTCATCAGCTTTATATGCCCAGATAGGTGAGCGTGGTAAATGGAAAATTGGTCCTGAATATAAAATTGAGCATGTAGTTAAGCCTTCTGCAGAGATAGGGAAGGGTGAATTATTTCTTGATCTAAGCTTGGCTTATGATGAAATACATTTTGTGAAAAAAGACGATAGATTTAAGGGACGCTTTGATGTTTCTATAATGATCTTTAAAGACAAGAAGAAGGTCATATCCGAGAGCTGGATAGAGCGTTTGACTCTCAATGAATTCAAAATGACAAATTCCCGAAAAGAATTAATCAGTCTCAAAAAAAGTTATGTTCTGGATCCCGGTAAATATCGCTTAGAAGTATTGATCACCGATTTAAAAACCCAGAACAGGCGTAAGCAGGTCCGCGATATTGATATGACCTCCCTTACCCAGGGTTCTTGGATGTTGGGTGATCTTTATTTTGTCAAAGATTCGTCTAAGATGAATTACAATAAAGGTATGCCGGAAGTAATATTTGTTGGTTTCACGGCTTCTGGTATCGAAGGGAAACATGATTTTTATTATAGCATTCAAAGTCGCGATGCAACTGTTTCTAAGGCAAAATTCTCAATAGATCTGTCCAAGAAAAAGCGCGAATATATTTTTCCTGTCTTAACAAAGGATCTTAATTATAATCAATATTATTTAAAGCTCGAAACTGTGATTGATTCTCAACTATACAGCAGAAGCATACCCATGCGGGTTGATTGGGGAGGTACAAGTGCGCTAATCCCGGACCTGGAAGACGCAATCGATCAGATGAAATATCTTTCTTATACGGGTTATTTTCCTGCAAGAGATCTTAAACGCGTACAAAAAGCTACCGGGGATGAGCAAAAGAAATTTTTTACTGAAATATGGAAAAAGATTGATCCAACGCCGGGTACAGAGACCAATGAATTAATGAATGAATATTATTATCGGGTACATGTGGCTAATCAGCGCTTTTCCGGGCATAGAGAAGGCTGGCGCAGTGACAGAGGAATGATCTATATTCTTTATGGTGAGCCTGATGCTGTGGAGGAATATAATTTCGAAATTAACTCCAAGCCTTACATGATTTGGCTTTATTATTCAGTCAACCGCCGTTTTGTTTTTATAGATAATACCGGATTTGGTGATTATCAACTTTCACAACCCTTAAGTGAGTATTGATGGATAAGCTAAGAAAAAAAATTGACAGTATTGATGAAAAGATCGTTAAGCTTCTTGATGAAAGAATGGGACTTGCCTTTGAGATTGGTAAAATAAAAAAAGAAAAAGCTCGTGGCGTTTTTGATGCTTCACGTGAGGACGAAGTTTTTTCCAAGCTTAAGGCTATTTCTAAAGAATGCATCAGCGACGATGAAGTTAAGGAACTTTACGAACATATTATCAGTATTTCCCGCGAACATGGAAAGCGCGGTTTAAGTTGATAAAATATTATGTTTGAATTTGGCCTGACATCATCAAGAATTATCTGGCTGCTTGCGGCCATCTTTATTATTTATAGCGTTTTTTCCTTAATTCGCTCATTTTCAAGCGATTTTTATTCCCCAAAACACAAGATTCTGTTATTAGTATTAAGAGTTATAGTATTCTTTATCTTTATCATCTTGTTTTTAGATCTTAAAATTGAACATCAGAGTTTTAAAAAAAATGAGGCCGAAATTGCATTTCTTTGGGATGCTTCTGAAAGTATAAGCTCTCAAGAAGATTATAAAATCGACAATATTTTGAGATCAGGCTTTTATAAGGATCTTGAAAAACACTTAGCTATTATTCATGTGCAAAATATGATAAAGCCGGTATATATAGCGCCACAAAAATTAAAACGACTGAACTTGAATGAAAAAATAAGTGATAACTCGGCACTTCTGCGATTTGCCGAAAAAGAAGCCCGCTTTTCAGAACTGTTTTTAGTGAGCGATGGTCAATCATATTTCGGGGAAGACCTTGAATATTATAGATCAAAAAACAATCTTAAAATTCATGTTATAGGTATTGGCGAAAAAAATACCGAAGTTCTTCCACTGATACGTTCTCTCCGTTATCCGGATTATATAGCTCAAGGCGATACAGTCAGTGTAAAATATGAAGTTCATAATCCGGGCAAGAATAAACAAGATCTCAAACTTGCTTTATATGTCGATGGAAAGGTCTTAGAAGAAAAAATTTCTCTGGATGCCTATAGAAGTCAGAACATCCAAAATGATATTGAGTTCAGCGCGGAAGGTCTGCATGAATTTGAATGGCGATTAATAACAGATAAAAAAGAAACAAAGCTCTGGTCACAGCAAGTTTTCGTCCACCCTTCTAAGTTGAATATCGTATTTTTTGCAGATCCTCCTCATCGCGATGTTTCTATGGTAAAATATATTTTAGATGACCAGGATCGCTACGAATCTTATCATTATAAAGACTGGGAAGAAAAATTCCCCGAAAAATCTCCGGATATTCTTGTGCAAAGCTGGCATCCTCAATTAGAAAGGAAACGCTACAATAATACGCCCGCACTCCTATTCTATAGAGATAGGCAAGGGGAGTATATCAATAGCTCGCCGCTTAAAATTCTTGACTACAAAGCTTATGTTTATGTAAATCCCGATCCTCGTGAAAATGCACGCTATTGGACTCAGTTACCACCGGTTCAGATGGCAGAGAGCTCTCTGGATGGAAAAGTAATTCTTGGGGATGAGAAGGGGCATGCGCTTATTCTTGAGAATGGAAATGATGTGATCGTGAATGCTTCGGGAATGTGGGTGTGGAATCTGGCATCGTATCAAAAAGATTGGGATGGGTTATATTTTCATCTAATGGAAGGGATAATTAAGAGTTTAATAGGCAAGAATGCTGATAAGCTCGTCAAACTCGATCAGGAAAAATATAGCATGATGGCATACTGGCCTCTGGCTTTTTCAGTGGATATTGTGGAGGATTTAGAGGACTACGAATTAAGGATCACCTTGTTGGATAGCACTTATGGTGAAGTTAAGCGTATTGAAAGAGCTAAAGCAAATGAGACATTTTATTTTAAGCACGACGACTGGGGAAATTATTTTATTAAAGCTGAACTTTATATAAAGGATGAATTACTTGCCAGCGATACTTCGGATGTTCAAATCATTCAAAATGATATAGAAACGAGTCAGCTCGGCCTCAATGAATCCGTTTTAAAAAAGTTAGCCAAGAATAATGGTGGTGAGTACTATCATTATAGAGAGTTGGATAGCCTTAAACATAAAATTGAGATAAAAGAGAAAACTCTACTTGTTAGCAAATACTTTGAAGCCCGTTCTGCTTACCTTTTATATCTGATCATGTTTTTAGCCCTCTGTGCCGATTGGATCATAAGAAAGCGCAATGGGGGAGTTTGAATACAAGTAAAAAGGCAAAAGTAAAAAGTAAAAAGTCGAAGACTGTGTGTTGTGTGTCAAGACATAGCCTTGGCCTAGGCGAAGTAGAGGGCAAAGGAAAAAACAAGAATCAAGAAGTTTACATGACTATTATATCCTTTGCAAACTTAAAAAATTGTGAGTGTGCGAGAAGATCAGCAGTGTTGGGAATTAATAAAGAATTAGGGCTAAGATGATACAAAACAAATCAAGTTTAGAGATGACGATGCTCATGACACCCGATAAGGTTAATTTCTCGGGAAAAGTTCATGGGGGACAGATGCTAAAGCTTATGGATGAAGCAGCTTATGCGTGTGCAGCACGCTATGCCGGGTGTTATGTTGTAACCTTGGCAATAGAAAAAGTACTTTTCAGGAAGGCTATTAATGTCGGTGACTTAGTTACAATTTATGCTTCGGTTAATTATACCGGTCGTACATCTATGGAGATTGGTATAAAAGTTATAGCAGAAGATCTTAAGTCCAAAACTCAGCGTCATAGTATTTCATGTTACTTTACAATGGTCGCCATGGGTGATAAAGGTAAGCCTGTTAATGTGCCAAAACTTATTCCTGAATCTGAAGAGCAGAAGAGAAGATGGAATGATGCACTTGCCAGAAGGCAAAAGAGTCAAAATTAATACAATCCTTTCCATAAGCTCCCATCTAAGCATTTGTGGATAGCGAAAAGACCCCAAGGCTCATTTTTCAGTACTTTATTTTTTCTTTTTATTTGTTTTACTCATGATTTTTTTTGTTTTCGGGAGTAATCTCATCTAATAGTGAAAAAAAAAGAAAATTTGTGATAAAGTATTTGCAACTGTCGAATAATTTCTTATATTTCTTGGCTTTTTGATATTGCACGCCACTATAGCTCAGCTGGTAGAGCGCCGGTTTTGTAAACCGATGGTCGCTGGTTCGATCCCGGCTAGTGGCTCAGAGAATAATGGGTCAGTGGCCGAGTGGTCAATGGCATCAGACTGTAAATCTGACGACGTAAGTCTACGGTGGTTCAAGTCCATCCTGGCCCACTTCTGCGGGTGTTGAGTAAACACAAAAGTTCTGCACTCGTGTTTTTAGATATTGCGAGTGTAGTTCAATGGTAGAACATCAGCCTTCCAAGCTGACTACGTGAGTTCGATCCTCATCACTCGCTCTAAGATATTTGGCATCTCACCTGGGAGAGCTACACAGAAAGTTCGCATTTACCAGAAAACAAGCCACAAGCTATTAAGCCTGTAATCGCATGTTTTCGGTTATGGGCTTTTTTTATGCCCATGTAGCGCAGTGGTAGTCGCGCATCCTTGGTAAGGATGAGGTCATCGGTTCAAGTCCGATCATGGGCTCTTCCAAATTAAATTGTAAACTCTATAGGAGAAATACTACAATGGCTAAAGCAAAATTTGAACGTACCAAACCCCACGTGAACATAGGAACGATTGGTC